>Ga0310690_10000199_pt1 | contig 144101 bp, 96 predicted proteins | sample AusTroGonzalo_MG_2_FD_207661 | JGI IMG/M metagenome (GOLD analysis project Ga0310690, IMG submission 207661) | Bovine rumen microbial communities from tropical cattle in Woodstock, Queensland, Australia - Gonzalo_04 (v2) (version 2) | ecosystem: Host-associated > Mammals > Digestive system >...
AGGGATTGGTTGTCCGGCTGCCTCCTTTCTTCCAATGTCTGTTATACGATTCCATTGTATTTATCTCGCCACAAAAGTACTCCTTTCATTTGCACGCTGCAAATCTAAGGTCTTGAGGGGGTGCCCGAAGGGCGGGGAAGTCAAACCACTTCTTCTTTCTGCCATTTTGTCAAAGCCCACCCTTTGGCAAAAGATTTGATATGTCCCTAAGGCAAATCGAAAACAAAGCAAAAACACACATATCATGACCAAAAAAGAAAATGTTAACAATCAAGACGATGCCTTGAAGGACACCGTCAATCCCGACATGGAGCAACACCAAGAACCCGTCGACGAGCAACCGAAGCAAGAAGAAGCCAAAGACGCTTCAAGTGACAATGTTTCCGAAAAAAAGACAAAACGGTTCAGGGTGCGTCATGCCCAAGAGAAGGCCTTGGAAGAGGCAAAAACCAAACTTGCCGAGCTGAACGACAAATACCTGCGTCTGTTCTCGGAGTTCGATAACTTCCGCAAACGCACCGCCAAAGAGAAACTCGACCTCACCGTCACAGCATCGGAGAATGTCATCAAAGACATCCTGCCCGTGCTCGACGACTTCGAGCGTGCCCTGCAAAACATGGAGAAGAACGGAAACGAGGCCGACATGCAAGGCGTCACACTGATTTTCAACAAGTTGAAAGACACTTTGAAGAAGAAAGGCTTGGAAGAAATCGAGGCCATGGACGCTGAGTTCAACACTGACGAGCACGAAGCCCTCACCATGATTCCCGCTCCAGAAGAAAGCAAGAAAGGCAAGGTCTTGGACGTCATCCAGAAAGGCTACAAGCTGAATGGCAAGGTCATCCGCTTCGCCCGGGTAGTAGTGGGAAATTAATGGGATTGTCCTACGGACAAGAAATCCATCAAAAATAATAATAAAATCTATGAGAATCAATGGACTATACTATGAAAGATTTTAAAAGAGATTTTTGAAAGATTTCTTGCGAAGCAATCCACAAAAAAGAAAAAGGAGAGAGAACAATGGCAGAAAAACAAAAGAGAGACTATTACGAGGTGCTGGGCGTCAGCAAGGAGGCCACACCTGATGAGATAAAGAGCGCCTACCGTAAGGCCGCCTTGAAATGGCATCCCGACAAGTGGGTGAACGGCACCGACGAAGAGAAGAAGACCGCCGAGGAGAACTTCAAGGAAGCCTCGGAGGCCTATTCCGTGTTGAGCGACCCCAACAAGAAGGCACGATACGACCGCTACGGTTTCGCTGGCATGGACGGTAGCTCGGCTGGTGGCGGCTTCAGCGGCTTCGGCGACTTCGACCTCAACGACATCCTGAACAGCGTGTTCGGGCGTGGCTTCGACTTCGGCGGTTTCGGCGGAGGGTTTGGCGGCTTCGGCGGCGGCAGCAGCCGTGGCGGCACCGTCAAGCAGCGCGGCTCCAACCTGCGCGTGAAGGTGAAGCTCAACCTGCAAGAGATTGCCCACGGCACGAAGAAGAAGATCAAAGTCAACAAATACGTGGCTTGTACCCATTGCCACGGTAGCGGCTCGGAAGACGGCTCCACCGAGACCTGTCCCACCTGCCACGGCCGCGGCCAAGTGGTGCGTACTGTCAATGGCATCTTCGGCGTGATGCAGACCGCCTCGGTGTGCCCCACCTGCAACGGCACGGGCACCGTCATCAAGAAGAAATGCACGCATTGCGGCGGCGAAGGTATCATGAAAGGCGACGAAGTCATCGAAATCGACATCCCTGCCGGCGTGGGCGAAGGCATGCAGCTCACCGTGCGCGGCAAAGGCAACGCCGGACCGCACAACGGCGTGAACGGCGACCTGCTCGTCCTCATCGAGGAAGAGCCGCATCCCGACTTCGAGCGCGACGAGAGCACGCTGATCTACAACCTGTTCATCACCATCCCCGAAGCCATCCTCGGCACACAAGCCGAAGTACCCACTGTCGACGGCAAGGTGCGCGTGAAGATCGCTCCTGGCACGCAGAGCGGCAAGGTGCTGCGACTAAGAGGTAAAGGCCTGCCCGTCGTCAACGGCTACGGAGTCGGCGACATGCTCGTCAACGTCAACGTATGGGTGCCTAAGAAAGTCAGTAAAGAGGAGGAGCAACTGTTGCAACAGCTCGCTCAGTCGTCGAACTTCAAGCCCAACCCTACACCAGAGGAGAAGAGCTTTTTCAGTAAAATCAAGGATTACTTTAACTAAAATGCGGAATTATGAATGCTGAATGTTGAATGAGAGCAAAGCCCAGTGTCGCTTTGCGTCATTCCGCATTCCGCATTCCGCATTCTTAATTACCAAAATGACTAAAATATCCATACAACAGGTCACCAAGCGTTACGCCGACCACACCGCCTTAGACCGTATTTGCATCGACATCCCGGAGCGCTGCATCTACGGCCTTTTGGGTCCTAACGGCGCGGGCAAGACCACCCTCATCCGCATCCTCAACCAAATCACAGCCCCCGACAGCGGTGAGGTGCGCATCAACGGCGAGAAGCTGTGCCAAAAACACATCGCCTGCATCGGCTACCTGCCCGAGGAACGCGGCCTTTACAAAAAGATGAAAGTCGGGGAACAGGCCGTCTACCTCGCCGAGCTGAAAGGCATCAAGAAGGCCGAGGCACAGAAAAGGCTGAAAGTGTGGTTCGACAGGTTCGACATCGGTGGCTGGTGGGACAAAAAAGTGGAGGAACTCAGCAAAGGCATGCAACAGAAGATCCAGTTCATCACCACCATCATCCACGAGCCTGAAATCCTCATCTTCGACGAGCCTTTCAGCGGCTTCGACCCCATCAACGCCAACCTGCTGAAGGAGTCCATCCTCGAACTGCGCGACAAAGGCGCCACCATCCTGCTCTCGACCCATAACATGGCCTCGGTGGAAGAGCTATGCGACAGCATCACCCTCATCAACCAAGGCAAGGGCATCCTGCAAGGCAAGGTCGGCGACATCAAACGGCAACACGACACCCACAAACGGGAGATCATCGTCCGCGTCGACGACATCCAACCCGTTTTCGCCTTGGGTGACACCTATAATAATATAAAGGTGGAGCCGACCGACATCCACGACGAGGTCAAGCTGACCACCTACAGCGAGTCGCCCAGAGCACTGCTCAGCCAACTGATGCAAATCGGCGAACTGGTTTCCTACAAGGAAGTGCTGCCCTCGATGAACGACATCTTCATCCAAGAAGTGCAATCCCAAAACCAAGCCTCATGAACAAGATCGGACTCATCATCAAGCGCGAATACCTCACGCGTGTGCGCAAGCGCAGCTTCCTTATCATGACCTTCCTCGGCCCCATCCTGATGGCGGCCATCTATATCATCCCCATCATGCTCGCCCTCAACGCCAGCAACGAGCACATACGCATCGCCGTCGTCGACGAGAGCCATTGGTTTGAGGACCGTTTCACCAACACCGAGGAGCACACCTTCGTCAACATGCCAGGCCAGCCCATCGACTCGGTCAAGGAGATGGTGAAGACAGGCGTGTTCGACATGGCACTCTATGTGCCGCCCACCCAGCTCAACATCCCGTCGAATGCGGTGGTTTACAGCATCCGGCAGGTGCCGATGGAAGTGGAGACTTACATCAGCAGCGTGATGCAGAAAGAGATCGAAGACCAGAAGCTGATGGCCCAAGGTGTCGACCCTGAGATTGTCAGCGCAGTCAAAACCGATGTCAACCTGCAGGTCATGCGCATGGACGAGAAAGGCAACGAGAAAGAGACATTCACCAAAGTGCAGTTCACCCTCGGCATCACGCTCGCCATGCTGGTCTATATGTTCATTATCTTCTTCGGCGGACAGGTCATGCAGGGCGTGGCGGAAGAAAAGACCAATCGCATCATCGAGGTCATCATCAGCTCGGTGAAGCCCTTCCAGCTGATGATGGGCAAAATCATCGGTGTCTCGTTGGTGGCCCTCACCCAATTCGTGCTGTGGATTCTGCTCACCGTCGTGCTTTATGTCGGCTTCAGCGCCTTCATCGGCATCAGCAACCCCGAAATGCTCTCGTCGGGCACCGTGATGGCACAGGAAATCACCGCCAACGACATCACGAGCAACGAAAGCGTGCAAAGCATCCTACAGATTGTGCATTCCATCGACTTCGGCACCATCATCACCACCTTCCTTATCTTCTTCGTGCTGGGTTACCTGCTGTATGCGACGCTTTATGCCGCCATCGGTTCGCTGGTCGACAACAACACCGACTCGCAGCAGTTCACACTGCCCGTCACCGTGCCACTCATCGTCGCCATCATCAGCTCGTTCTACATCGTCAACAACCCTGACAGTGGTTTGTCGGTCTGCCTCTCCATGATCCCGTTCACCTCCCCCATCTCGATGATGGTCAGGATACCTTTCGGCGTTCCCATCTGGCAAGTCGTGGTCTCCGTCGCACTTTTGGCCGGAACATTTGTTTTGATGACCTGGATTGCCGCAAAGATCTATCGCACAGGCATTTTGATGTACGGAAAAAAGCTTTCCTACAAGGAAATTTTCAAGTGGTTGAAATACAAATAGAATAATTCCTTATCTTTGCAGGCTCAATAGTGGGTAAAAAACACCTGTTTTGAAATTTAACAAATTAAAAGTCAAATAATTAAATTAGTTTTACAATGCAAAACAAAGGAGCAATCAGGACGATAGCCATTATCTTCGCGCTCATCTTTCTCTATCAGCTTTCCTTCACCTTGGTGACCAAGCGTGTGGAAAAGAAAGCAGAGAAGTTTGCCGAAGCAGAGGCTACCAAACTGGCAAATGGAGACGAGTCGCAGTTCAACCTTCTGAGAGACCAGAAGGAGACTTATTATCTCGACTCGGTGAGTAATGTGAATGTGTACAACTTGGGCTTCAAGAAGTACACGTATCGCGATGCAAAAGAAAAAGAAATCAACTTGGGCTTGGACTTGAAGGGCGGTATGAACGTCACCCTCGAAGTCTCGGTGAAAGACATCGTCAGAGCCTTGTCGGGTGACTCGCAGGATCCCACTTTCCTGCAAGCCATGGATTTGGCCACCCAGAGACAGGAAGAGAGCAAAGGCGATTTCGTCACCCTGTTTGGTGAAGCTTTCAAGGAAGTCGACCCCAACGCAAGCCTGGTCTCCATTTTCCTTTATGAGTTCAAGGACAAAGGCATCAACATCAACTCGAGCAACGACGATGTGCTGAAGGTCTTGAAGAGCGAGAGCGACGGCGCCATCGACCGTTCCTACCAAATCTTAGGAACCCGTATCGACCGTTTCGGCGTGGCACAGCCCAACATCCAGAAGATGGAGAACTCGGGGCGTATCCTCGTCGAACTGCCCGGCATCAAAGACCCGGAGCGTGTGCGTAAGCTCCTCCAAGGCACGGCACAACTGGAGTTCTGGGAGACCTACAACTTCTCCGAGATCCAGCAATTCCTCACCGAGGCCGACGCCAAGCTGGCTGAGACCCGCAAGGCCAAGAGCGCTCTTGAAGAAGAGACTCCCGAGGTGACCAACGACACCGTTGCTGAAACCACCGAGGTGGTTGCCGAAGAAGGCGCTGAAGTGGCGGAAGCCGAAGCCGACACCACTGCCAGCACCGACCTCGTCGACCAACTGGCCGAAAACAAGGAAGAAGAGGAAGTCGCCGAGGACGAGACCTTTGAGCAGTTCGCCATGAGCCACCCGCTGTTCGCCAAGTTGCAACCCGTCAACAGCAACTCGGCCCGCGTGGGTATCGCCCAGGTGAAAGACACGGCTGCCATCAACCAGATGCTGGCCGAGACCAAGAGCCTCTTCCCGCGCCAACTCAAGCTTGCTTGGACGGTGAAGCCCGAGTCCTATCCTGGTGAAAACGGCGAGAACATCGAGTTCCTCGACCTCGTGGCCCTGAAGATGTCGCGCGACAACAAGTGCGCCCTCGGCGGTGAAGTCATCACCGACGCCCGTCAGGACTATGGTCAAGGCAACCAGGTGGAAGTCACCATCCAGATGAACCCCGAAGGTGCCAAGGCTTGGAAGCGTCTCACCGGCGAGAACGTCGGCAAGCAGATCGCCATCGTCCTTGATGACTATGTATACAGCTACCCCGTGGTCAACGGTGAAATCCCGAACGGTCGTTCGTCCATCAGCGGCGGCGGCATGACCATCGAAGAGGCACAAGACTTGGCCAACATCCTGAAGGCCGGTAAGCTGCCCGCCCCTGCCCGTATCCTTGAAGAGCAGGTCGTTGGTCCTTCACTCGGTAAGGAAGCCGTGCAAAAAGGTATGTGGTCGATGGTGTTCGCCTTCATCCTCGTGCTGGTCTACATGGTGTTCTTCTACAACAAGTCGGGTCTCGTGGCCGATATCGCCCTGTTGGTCAACGTGTTCTTCCTGTTCGGTGTGCTGGCCTGCCTCGGCTCCGTGCTGACCTTGCCTGGTATCGCAGGTATCGTATTGACCTTGGGTATGGCCGTCGACTCGAACGTGATTATCTTTGAGCGTATCAAGGAAGAAATCAAGGCTGGCAAGGGCATCAAGCTCGCCATCGCCGACGGTTACAAGAACGCCTACTCCGCCATCATCGACGGTAACGTCACCACCTTGATCACTGGTATCATCCTCATCATCTTGGGTACGGGTCCTGTCCACAGCTTCGCCGTCACCCTCTGCATCGGTATCCTGACCTCTCTGGCCACATCCATCTTCGTTTCGAGACTTATCTTCGAACGTATGCTGGACAAGGAAAGAGAAATCAGTTTCAGCTCTGCTTGGACGCGCAACTTCTTGCAAGACAAGCACTACGACTTCATCGGCATCCGCAAGACCTCCTTCATCATCTGTATCTGCTTCTTGGTGGTCAGCTTGGCTTCCCTCGGCATCCGCGGTTTGAACCTCGGTATCGACTTCAAGGGTGGTCGTAACTATGTCGTCCAATTCGACGATCCCAACATGAAGGTGGAACGCGTGCGTGAGGCCTTGACCGATGTCAGCATCGACAAGAACGCCATCCACAGCGCCCTTGCCATGAGAGAAGGCCAGGAAGTTGAAGACTGGTCCGCTCCTGAGGTGAAGACCTACGGTACCAACGGTCAGATTAAGATCACGACCAAGTTCTTGATCAAGAACGACAGCCCCGCTGTTGACTCGGTCATCCAAACCATCCTTTACAACGGACTGAAAGGTCTGTACAATACCGACCTCAGTATGACCCAGTTCTCTTCGGAAGACGAGACCGTGGGTATCCTGAGTACGCAGAAGGTGGGTGCCACCATCGCCAGTGACGTCACGCGTAAGTCCATCTGGGCCATCATCGTGGCTCTGGCACTGATGTTCGTCTACATCGCCATCCGATTCAAGAAGTGGCAATATGGTGTGGCTTCCATCATGGCCTTGACGCAAGATACGCTCATCGTGTTGGGTATGTACTCCTTGTTCTACAACGTGCTGCCCTTCACCATGGAAGTCGACCAGAGCTTCATCGCCGCCGTGCTGACCGTCATCGGTTACTCCATCAACGCTACGGTGGTTATCTTCGACCGTGTCCGTGAGAACGTCAACCTGCACCCGAAGAGCTCTTGGAAGACCAACATGAACAATGCTGTCAACAGCACCTTGACCCGTTCGTTCAACACCTCGGGTTCGACCTTGGTCGTGTTGCTCGCCATCTTCATCTTCGGCGGCGACACCATCCGCGGCTTCATCTTCGCCCTGTTGGTCGGTGTGTTGGCCGGTACCTTCTCGTCCGTGTTCCTGTCGTCACCGTTCGCCTACGTCTTGATGAAGGGCAACAAGAAAGACCAGGAAAACGAAGAGGAAAAGAAGTAAATTGATTCGTCAATAAGCTTCTCAACTGCTTGCAAAGAATCCCGTCAGCGATGGCGGGATTTTTTTGTTTTGATCCTTTGGCTTTTTGTCAACTGATAAAAGATGGGATTCTGATGTTGCTTGATTCGGAATGAAAAACTATCTTTGCAGTGTTGTATCATCAATGAGCCTTTCATCATAACGATTTCTAAACATACGGATATGAACACTACGCGTATAATAAAGGTATTCCTCGCATCGTCAATTACTGAGCTGAAAGACGAACGACGTAACATTTCCTCGCTTGGCGACGACATCAGCAACCTATTTAGTCTTGATGACATCGCCGTCCGCTTCGTAAAGTGCGAGAATCTGCACATCGGCAATATCGGCGAAGAGGATCAAAAAGCGATAGACGAAAGGCTACGCAACTGCGAACTCTCCCTTTTCCTATTTAAGGCCAAGGCTGGTGATTGGACCATCCATGAGTTCAACATGGCAAGAGAACTCCAGAAGAAGAAGTCGCACAAGATATTCGTCTATTTCCTCCGCATGCCGGATGATGAAAAAGCCGACAGTCTGAAAGCGTTCAAACAGCGGTTGAACAACGAGCATATCTTCTGGAAAGAATGTGACAACCTTTCGGAAGTCATGCTTTCCTTCTCAATGGGCGTGCTGACCCATATAGGCATCACCGTGGACGACGGCACACCTGAATCGAAAGCGATTGTGAAGGATGGTGATTCACGATTTGAGCAATACAAGAAAAACGAACAGCAACAGTTGCGACTCCGCGAAGACCTCCACAAGGACATTGATGACTTGCTGGAGCAGATAGAGCCTATCATGTCCGACAAAAGCCAGTTAATTACCGCTCGTATAATTCAAGCCATAGAGCTTTATGAGAAAGCCGACCGCTGGGCTGCTGCCACTGCTTACGACAAAGAGAAATACTCCAGACTGCTGTATGACTATGCTGGTTTCTTGTGTGATTATGGCCTGTACAAAGATTCCGAAGCGATATACCTTCGACAGATCCCCCTCGTTGAGGAATTGCATGGCAGAGAAAGCAAAGAGGCAGCCTCATCCTACAACAATATCGGCATGGTATATATGAGAAAAGGGGAGTATAACAAAGCGTTGGGGTACCATTTCAAAGCATTGGAAACAAGGGAGAAAATCCTTGGCACTAAACATCCTTCCACTGCTGCATCATACAACAATATCGGCGAGGTATACGATGCCCAAGACGACATCAGCAAGGCGTTGGAGTATCATTTCAAGGCTTTGGCAGTTAGAGAGAAATCTCTCGGCACGGAGCATTCTGACACCGCCGAATCTTATCTCAATATCGGACAAGAGTATTATCGCCAAGGCGATTACGACATGGCATTGGAGTACTTTTTCAAGGCTTCGGCAATTCACGAGAAACAGTTCGGTACAGAGCATAAAGACACCGCCACATCATACAACAATATTGGCTTGGTGTATTATGAGCAAAGCAATTATGACAAGGCATTGGAGTATCATTTCAAGGCTTTGGCGATTTATGAGAAAAATCTTGGGACAGAACATCCTTTCACCGCTACATCCTACAACAATATCGGCCTGGTGTATTATAAGCAAGGCAACTACGGCAAAGCGTTGGAATACTATAAGAAGGCTTTGTCGATATTAGAGAAACTCCTCGGCACTGAGCATCCCTACATCGCCACAATCTTCAAAAATATCAGCGCGGTGTATTATCAGCAAGGTGACTACAACAAGGCGTTGGATTATCTGGACAAGACTTATCAGATATATCAAAAAATCCTTGGCCCTGAGCATCCCGATACAAAAGCCACATTAGAATGGATTGAAGCCGTGAAGAAGGCCATGTGATTCCTTCCCCACCAGACATCCCTTCCATCAAAAATTCGGCAGTCCTTGCACTGAAACATTTTATTGCATTATTCTGCTGTTGTTTTCCCAATTTGTTGTACCTTTGTCCGATAATATAAACGCCATTCCCGCGTTTGTTGAAAGAGAATTTATGTCTATGAAAAGATACATCCTGATTATCCTGTCGGCGCTGTTCATCTTCATGAACGGCGACCTGTACGCCCAACGGAGAAACCCGGCCAAGAACGCCGACTTGGCCTTTGGCCGCAAACAATACACCGAGGCTGCCGACCGCTACAAGAAAGCCTACCGCAAAGTGCGCCGCAACAAAGACGAGCGCAACCGCATCAGCTTCCAGATGGGCGAATGCTACCGCCTCATCGGCCTCACCAAACGCGCTGAGCCTTTCTACAAGCGCCTGCTGAAGACCGACTACCCCTACTCCCATCCCGAGGTCTACCTCAATCTCGCCGAGACCTACAAGATGAACGAGAAGTTCAAGGACGCCATCGAGATGTATGAGATGTATTCCCAAAAGGTCCCCGACGACCCGCGAGGACCGCTCGGCATCGAGACCACGCAGCAGATCCAGGAATGGATGGAGAACCCGTCGAAATACGAGCTTACGCCCTTGAAGAAAGTCAACTCGACCAAAGACTCCGACTATTGCGCCACCTGGCTGAGCAACAACTACAACGAGATCATCTTCACCTCCAACCGCGACGCGGCCACGGGCAAGGAAAAAGACGGCATCACCGGACAAGAATTCGCCGACTTCTTTACCTCGAAACAAGACCGCAAAGGCGACTGGAGCACCCCCGTGCTTGCCGACGAGAACGAGAACATCAACACCGAGGCCAGCGAAGGCACGCCCTTCATGAACTCGAAATTCACCAAGCTTTACTTCACCCGCTGCCAAAACGTTGCCCACCGCAAAAACGGCTGCCAGATCATGGTGGCTGGCAAAAGTGGCGGCGCTTTCTCTGAGGCGCGTCCCGTGGAGATTGCCGGTGTCGACACTCTTGACATCGTCGGTCACCCCACCCTCTCGAGCGATGAGCTTCTCATCTACTTTGCTGCCGAACGCAAAGGCGGCTTTGGCGGCAACGACATCTGGGTGGCCATGCGTGAAAACACCAGCGAGGCTTTCAAGCACCCCTTCAACCTTGGCGAGCGCATCAACACCGCTGGCAACGAGGTGTTCCCATTCCTGAGATACGACACCGTGCTCTATTTCGCCTCCGACGGCCATGGCGGCATGGGCGGCCTCGACATCTTCGTCTCCTCCATGGACACCAGCGGTCAGTGGGGCGAGCCGCGCAACCTGAAATACCCCATCAACTCAATAGGCGACGACTTCGCCATCGTGTTCCACCCCACCGAGGAACGTGGCTTCATCTCCTCCAGCCGTGGCAACGCCCGTGGCCTGGACAACATCTACTACTTTGAGGAGCCGCCTATCCTGTTCACCTTCTCGGGCACCGTCAAAGACGCCAAGACCAAACAGCTCGTCAACAATGCCACCATCAGACTGGTCGGAAGCGACGGCTCCAGCATCTCGACGCGCACCAACGAGAAAGGCTACTTCAACTTCAGCGACAGCCAAATCAACAAAAACACCACCTACGATGTCACCATCGACAAGGACAACTACTTCACGCTGACCGCGCAAGAGACCACCATCGGGCTGGAGTTCAGCAAGGACATCGAGAAAGACTACGACATCGAGCCTATCCCGCAGGAACCCATCATGCTGCCCGACATCCTCTACGATCTGGGCAAATGGGACCTCAAGCCACAGTTTGAGGACTCGCTGCAAGGCCTCATCGAAACCCTGGAGGTCAACCCGACCATCACCATCGAGCTGGCTTCGCACACCGATAGCCGCGACACCGACGAGCACAACGACATCCTGTCGCAGAAGCGTGCCCAGAGCGTCGTCGACTACCTCATCATCCGTGGCATCGACCCGCTGCGACTCACCGCCAAAGGCTATGGCGAGCGCGTGCCGCGTACCATCCAGAAAGACATGACCGTGAAAGGCTACACCTTCAAGGCCGGCACACGACTCACCGAAGACTTCATCAACAAACTGCCCAGCACCGAGGTGAAAGAGGCCGCCCACCAGATGAACCGCCGCACCGAGTTCCGCATCCTCAGCAAGGACTTCGTGCCGCGCGAGCACATCAACGAAGGCGGCACCGTCAACATCGCCATCAACCCGCAGGAAGACCAGACCGAGATGTTCACCGTCGACAAGAAGGGTTACTTCAACTTCATCGCCAACGTGGACGGCTACAAAGAGCCTTTCACCTACAGCCAAAATGCCGACTTCTGTGTCAGCGAGACCCGCGCCTTGGCGCTGCTGAAAGACGGCCGCATCACTGCCGACGACTTCAAGGGTGACGTCGACAAGATCCTCACCACAGGCGGCATCGCCAACGGCGCCATCTTCGTCATCAGGGAGGTGCGCATCGCCGGACGCTCGCTCTACAATGTGGAGTGTAAGGTCGTGAGCAAGATGATCGAGCAATGGGTCATCGGACAGAAAGACATGAAGCAACTCGGCAACTTCGAGTTTGACACTAAAGATAAAAAGTTAAAGTTCAAATAATAGACACGAGACTGCGAGACGCGAGACACGAGACAGTCCCGCGTCCCGAAGTCCCGCGTCCCGAGTCAATAAAACAATGGACAATCGCTATAGCCAACGCGGCGTCTCCGCTGAAAAGGAAGACATCCACAACGCCATCAAGAACCTCGACAAGGGCTTGTATCCCAACGCATTCTGCAAAATCATCCCCGACATCCTCGGTGGCGACCCGCTGTATTGCAACATCATGCACGCCGACGGTGCAGGCACCAAGTCATCACTTGCTTACCTCTATTGGAAAGAGACCGGTGACATGAGCGTGTGGGAAGGCGTGGCACAAGATGCCGTGGTGATGAACACCGACGACCTCATCTGCGTAGGCGCGACGGACAACATGCTGCTTTCGTCCACCATCGGGCGTAACAAGAGCCTCATCCCTGGCGAAGTCATCTCTGCCCTCATCAACGGGACAGAGCACTTCCTGGAGAAGCTGCGCCAACTTGGCATCGGCATCTATCTTACAGGCGGTGAGACCGCCGACGTGGGCGACCTCGTGCGCACCGTCATCGTCGACAGCACCGTGACCACGCGCATGCGTCGTGATGAAGTGATTGAGAACAACCTCCAGCCCGGGGATGTCATCGTGGCCTTTGCTTCCTACGGGCAAGCCACTTACGAGGACAGCTACAACGGCGGCATGGGCAGCAACGGCCTCACCTCGGCCCGCCACGACATGCTGAACCATTATCTGGCTGAGAAATACGATGAAAGCTACGACCATAGCATCCCCGAAGACTTAGTCTATTCCGGTCCGCATAAACTGACCGACCCCACCGAGGTCCCTGGCGTGGATGTGGGCAAACTCATCCTCTCGCCCACCCGCACCTACGCCCCGCTGATGATTCCGATTCTGAAGGAGTTCCGCAAGCAAATCCACGGCATCATCCATTGCAGCGGCGGTGCCCAGACCAAGGTACTGCATTTCGTTGATAAACTGCACATTGTGAAGGACAACATGCTGGCGTTGCCGCCTTTGTTCAAGATGATTCAAGCCGCCTCGGGCACCGACTGGCACGAGATGTACAAGGTTTTCAATATGGGTCACCGTTTGGAGATTTACACTAACGAAAAGGCCGCCAACGAGATGATTGCCATTGCCAAACAGTTCAATATTGATAGCCAAATTATTGGCCATGTGGAGGCTTCGGATGTGAAGCGATTGACGATTAAGAGCGAGTTTGGATTGTTTAAGTATTAAGAAAACCTCTATGAAGACCTTTACAAAGATTTTGATTGTTCTAATCATCATTCTCATTGAGAATAGTGTCTTAGCCCAAGATTCGATTTATTGTAAGGGTATCATGAGCATTACTGATACCATTGTTGTAAAGAAAAGACATCAGCAAGCCGTAGAACTTAACGTTCACATTTCATTTCCAACGACAGACACTGTTATCCTACATCGGTTTCGTGAAAACGTCTATACACAAGGGACAATAATTACAATTGATTCAATTCATTATAATCTATATGATGCAATTCAATTGTTTCAGCCCTCAAATGTAGGCAGTTTTGGTTTAGAATATATCTTGGAAGACTCCGAAGGAAATCAAATTATGGCCGGTCCTCCATTCATGTCATTTTATTCATGTGATAGAATTGAAGACGAAATAAAGCTACAGAATAGCAGGTATATTGTCAACAAAAGAAATTTGAAAGTAAAGTTCAAATGGATAGAAGACGATTTAGAGCGTCGTGAGATTGATTATAAAACCATTATTGTTAATGGCGAAACTAACGTCAAAGTCTTTCCTATGATAACCAAGAAGTTGGAACCAGGGAAATACAAATTATATCTCTTTTATTCTATAGGTGACAAGATTTTTGAAGAAACATCTGAACGTGCTTTTCATGGCCTATTGTTGTCTAACAAAATTGACTTAATAGTAAAATAGGAAAGCCTAACACACAGCCTAAACCGTGGACATTACAGAAAAACTCGAAACGATAAAGCATCAAGAATAACATTAACCAATCAACTTTGGAATCCTTTTATTGACGAATTTTGGTAAAAACACCAATTTTCGTCAATAATTTTGTATTTTTGCGAAGTATTCAAACATAAAAGTCATGACAACGCTTAGTGTAACCATAGACGATACCAATAAATTACAAATGCTGTTAGATTGGCTTCGTTCCATCACTTTTGTAAAAAAAGTGGAAGTCAACGAGTCATCAACAGGGAATTTTGATGAGGTTATGAAAGTTTTGGAACAAATTCCAGAAGGTGGAATCATGAAGGAAATTTCTGACCCAGTCGAATGGCAAAAACAGCAGCGCGATGAGTGGTAAGACTTTTATCCTTGACACAAATATCATCATTTATCTTTCTCAAGAGAAGATGAAGGTGACAGACTTTGCTTCAAAGGGCGATAGACTATGCATCTCTATCATCTCTTACATGGAATCTTTAGGCCATCCTTTCAAGAATAAAGAAGAAGAGATAATTGTCAAGAATTTATGTGATACTTGCGAAATTTTCAATCTGACAAAGCAAATCACAGATAAGACAATCGAAATCCGTAAACAATTCAAAATCAAGCTTCCAGATGCCATTATTGCTGCAAGTGCGTTGGTAAATAAAGCTGTACTTGTTACCGCTAATGTTAAGGATTTCAAGATGATAGATGAAATTAGCATCATCAATCCTGTTATAGACTAATAACATCTATGGATATTTCTGAAAAACTCGAAACGATAAAGCACCGCTGGGAAGAGATGGGCGAACAGCTCGCCGACCCGGCCGTGGCTTCCGACATGAAGAAGTTCGTGAAGCTCAACAAGGACTATAAGGACCTGGAGCCTATCGTCATGGCCTTCAAGGAATACAAGACCCTGCAAGCCAACGTGGAGGAAGCCAAGGAAATCCTGGCCACAGAGAAGGACGAGGAGATGCGGAAGATGGCCCAAGAGGAGCTCGACACCGCCCAAGCGCGTATCGAACAGCTGGAACAGGACATCCGTGTGATGATGATACCCAAAGACCCGCAGGACAGCAAAAACGCTATCATGGAGATCCGCGCGGGCACAGGCGGAGACGAAGCTTGCCTTTTTGCAGGCGACTTGTACCGCATGTACAGCAAGTTCTGCGAAAACAAAGGCTGGAAAGTGGAAGTGACCAGCGTCAGCGAAGGTGCCAGCGGTGGCTACAAGGAAATCGACTTCACTGTGACTGGCAACGGCTGCTATGGCATCCTGAAGTTCGAGTCGGGCGTGCACCGCGTGCAGCGTGTGCCGAAGACCGAGACCCAAGGCCGCATCCACACTTCCGCCGCTTCGGTGGCCGTGCTGCCCGAAGCCGAGGAGTTTGACGTGGAGATCAACGAAGGAGAGATTAAATGGGACACCTTCCGCTCCAGCGGTGCCGGCGGTCAGAACGTGAACAAAGTGGAGTCGGGCGTGCGCCTGCGGTATATGTGGAAGAACCCCAACACGGGCGAGATGCAGGAGATCCTCATCGAGTGCACCGAGACCCGCGACCAGCCCAAGAACCGTGAACGCGCCTTGGCTAGACTGCGCACGCGCATCTACGACATGGAGTACCAGAAATACATCAACGACATCTCCGCCAAGCGCAAGACCATGGTCTCGACCGGTGACCGCTCAGCCAAGATACGCACCTACAACTACCCACAAGGGCGCGTCACCGACCACCGCGTGGAAGGCCTGACGGTCTACAACCTCGCTGCCGTCATGGATGGCGACTTGGATGAGATCATCAACCGCTTGCAGATGGCCGAAAACGCTGAACGTCTTAAAGAAAACATTGAATCATAATGAGTAATAATTTGACACGAGACTTCGAGACATAGGGACTATGACATGTGACTATGACGATGACCGCTTCACCCTCTGTAAAAGCAGTCATGGTCATGGTCAAAAGTCATGGTCAAAAAAGTCTCGCAGTCCCGTGTCCCGTGTCAATAACAACTAATATGAATAAACACCAGTTATTTGAGCAAATCAAGAAAAAGCAGTCCTTCCTTTGCGTCGGCTTGGACACCGACATTAACAAAATTCCGCAGGAGCTGTTGGCTTTCGAGGACCCTGTCTTTGAGTTCAACAAGCAGATTATCAATAAGACTGCGCCTTATGCCGTGGCCTACAAGCCTAACACCGCCTTCTACGAGGTATATGGCGCCAAAGGCTGGCAGAGTTTGGAGCGCACTATCCAATACATCAGAAACAATCACCCCGAAATCTTCATCATCGCTGACGCCAAGCGCGGCGACATCGGGAACACCTCGGCCAATTACGCCAAGGCCTTCTTCAATACCTTGAAGGCCGACGCCCTCACCGTGGCGCCTTACATGGGCAAGGACTCCGTGGAGCCTTTCCTCAACTTTGAGGACAAATGGGTCATCCTCTTGGCTTTGACCTCCAACAAAGGCTCACAGGACTTCCAATACCTCAACGTTGGCGAGCGCATGTTGCACCAACAAGTGTTGCAAACAGCCACCACTTGGGCCACCTCAGAACAAATGATGTTTGTGGTGGGTGCCACGCATCCCGAGGAGCTGGGGGAAATTCGTAAGGCTTTGCCCGACTATTTCTTCCTCGTGCCTGGCGTAGGCGCCCAAGGCGGCGACTTGCAGGCCGTGGCCGAAAATGGCTTGAACGACGAATGTGGCTTGCTGGTCAACTCGTCGAGAGGCATTATCTATGCTTCGAATGGCAGCGACTTCGCTGTCAGGGCTGGTGAAGAAGCTAAGAAGTTGCAGGGGCAGATGAGCGAGTTGCTGAAAGCTAAAGGGTTAGTCTAACCTGGATTGCTTCGTCGTTCCTCCTCGCAATGACGAAAAAAGCCGCTTCGATGAAGCGGCTTTTTTCGTTGCATTCAGCAGACCGATTAGCGGGTCACTGAGAAGGTGCGGTTGATCATGGCACCGTCGTTGGCTTGGATGCGGATGAAATACACGCCGCTGTTCAGGCTTTCAGTGTTGACTTGAGCCTTGTCGCCGCTGACTTCCATCGACATGACGCGCTGGCCAACCATGTTGTAGACCTCAACGCGGCTCATGCCCTCAGCCTCGACATTCAGCACGCTGGCCGTCGGGTTGGGATAGAGTTTCAGGCTGTTTTCCAGCTCGTTGACGCTCTCGGTCCAGGTCTGGAAGGTGGTCTCAGCACCATAGAAGGTCTGGCCGTTGACGACAGCATAAGCTCTCACCATATAGATGCTGGAAGCTTCAAGTTCATCTGTCTGACCGAGAATCTTGCGGAACTCATTGAGAACGCCCGTGATGATGATAGGCTCGGAGCTGGTCACCTTGCGGCACTCGAAGCCCACCTGATCGGGATAGACCTCGTATTCCAGAGGAGCGATGAAATCGGCATGGGTGTAATCCACATTGTTCACCTCAGTCTCACCCACCTGCACCTGTGGCATGGGATTATGGACAGAGATCAAGTTTGAAGCCGACTCGCCAAACTGGCCGTCATCTTCATCACCGAAGAGCACGTTACCCTGGCTGTCCTTGACGAGGTAGTAGCCGTGGCCGTAGGAGCAGCAGATGCCGTTGCCCATCTGGTCGTAGATGGTGAACATCACGCATTCGTTGGCTGGAACAGTGACATACTCAATATGCAGTTGCGTACCCGTACCAGCAGCCAGCATGGTGTAAGGACCACCAGAGGCCAACACCGTACCATCGGGCGTGGTGAACTCCCAAGTGATGTGATTGCCGAACTTGTCTTGCATCACCTCAAGTCTCAGCTCTTCCTCTTCGGCTTCAGTCTCGAGGTCGGCCCATTCAAGGCAAACAACCGAGCCGGTGAGCGTCTTGTCCAAAGGCTCGCCGTTGGCTTCCGTGAGGTTGACCGTGACAGGATGGGTGCCGAAAGGAACCTCCAAAGTGGCACCGATCTTCTCGACGCCATACTGCGGAAGTTCGCCTTCCCAGTTGATGGTCTGCGTCTCACCTTCAAACACAACCTCAAGGGTCATGGAAGTCAAGGTCTCCGTACCGATGTTCTGGATGTTGATTTCAATGTCCTTGGTATGCGTGCAGGTGGCACCGCCCACTTGGTTGATGCCCTTGAAGGAAGGATAGATGGGCTCATCGACGCCTTGTACCATGTCAAGTTCGCATGCCGTCAGGATGGGACGGTAGGCGCTACCCTGTTGACGCTCAGCAACCCAAGCCAAGAAGAAGATGTTGTTGAGGTCGACATCAACGCCGTTGGGGCTACCGATGACTTCAGGAATCGTGTATTCGTAGGTCTGGGTAATCAGCGTGCCTTGCGTGGTGGGGCTGATGGGATCGCCCCAAGCGCTTGAAGAGATGACATCGCGGAGGATGTGCATGTGGACATACTGGCCGTTGAGCCATTGCGTGGGGTTATAATTGCCGTAGTCGGCCTGCGAGCCAAGAATGCTGTCTTGCAGCATGGCCACGGTCAGGTAATTCTCGTCGACCGTGCTGTTGCCCGTGTAATACACCTCGACGGTGATGGTAGCCACACGCGTCTCAGGGTTGATGACCACCATACCTCCGACATTGCATTCCGAGGCTTGGCCCATCTGGGTGTTGGCCTGATTGCCCCACTGTCCGCGGTCAATGGCGTTTGAAGTGGTTCTGTTTACAACACCCGAAGGATAACCGCTAATGCTAAATCCGCCGTGAATGGTGTTACCGTCAGTGGTAATCATGTTGGGATAGGAAGTCTGGGCATAGCCGCCAGCGTGGATGTTGATGGCCCAAAATCTGCCAGGGTTGGCAGCCATGATTTCGTTGGCGATGCGGTGACCGTCGGTGCAATAGCCACAGCCACGGCCCGTGAACTCTTCGAGGATCACGTTCCTGTTGGCAGGCTCAGTGGAAACATACTGCTGGGCTTTCAGCGAGAAGGTGAAGGCCAGCAAAGCCATTAAGGCAAACGTAAATTTCTTCATAGTGAATAGTATTGAGTTGATTATTCTTATTTTCGGCTACAAAAATACACATTATTAAAAAATGCGCCACATTGTGACGCATTTTTTTCAAGTTTTTTGAAAACGTTTCAATTAGAGGCCTTCGATAACGGTCGTCCAGCCAAACGGATCAGGCTCGGTGCCGTACTGGATGCCACGGAGCTTGTTGTAAAGCTTCAGGCTCCACGGGCCAGGCTTGCCGTCGCCAAAGGTGTAGGACTTGCCGTTCTCGGGGTCGTCGATGCGCGAGATGGGGCTGATGACGGCAGCGGTGCCGCATGCGCCAGCCTCCTCGAAGGTGGCCAGTTCCTCTTCAGCGATAGGACGACGCTCGACCTTCATGCCGATGGTCTCAGCCAGCTGCATCAAGCTCTTGTTGGTGATGGAGGGCAGGATGGACGTGCTCTGAGGCGTGATGTAGGTGTTGTCCTTGATACCGAAGAAGTTGGCAGCGCCAGCTTCGTCGATATACTTCTTTTCCTTAGCGTCGAGATAGAACTCGCAAGCGTACTCGCCACCGTGGCAGGCCTCAACGTGCGGACGCAACGAAGCGGCGTAGTTGCCACCGACCTTGTAGGTACCGGTACCCAGCGGGGCGGCACGGTCGTACTTGCGCGTGATGACATAGGGGTTAGCCATGAAGCCGCCCTTGAAGTAAGGACCGACCGGCGTCACGAAGATCATGAACAGGTACTCGTCAGCAGGTTTCACACCCACGCGGGCGCCCGTGCCGATGAGCAGCGGACGGAGGTAGAGCGAAGCACCCGTCTCATAAGGCGGGATGAAGTCGGCGTTGAGGCGAATGACCTTCTCAACGGCTTCCCAGAACAACTTATCGGGAACCTCGGCCATCATGATGCCCTGAGCCGAACGCTGCAAACGCTTGCAGTTCTCGTCCCAGCGGAACACACGCACTTTGCCGTCTTTGCCACGGAAGGCCTTCATGCCTTCGAAGGCTTCCTGACCATAGTGCAGGCAGGTGGCGGCCATGTGGATGTTAATCGAAGTGTCGGAGCTGACTTCCAATTCGCCCCATTTGCCGTTGCGGAAATAGCAGCGGACATTGTAATTCGTTGGATAATAACCGAATGTTAAATTTGCCCAATCGATGTTTTGCATGATGTTTTATGTTTTTAGTTGATTGATTCTCTCGTTTCCGAAAAGTCCACGAAATTACAAAGAATTCCGATACAAAAAGCATTTCGGACAAAAAATATTATTTTTTGCAATTTGATAGATTATCCCGTATATTTGCACTTTCGATATGACATGAAAAGTTACAACAAAAACACAGGCATATGAAACACAGATTTTTACTTTTATCAATGATTATGGCTGTTTTGCAAATCAATCTTTTTGCAGGACATGTCAGTGCCGACAAGGCGAAGCAGGTCGGCATGAACTTCATGAAACAAAAGTACACCTACCTCACGACGAGAGGCGAAACTCTCAAGATGTACAAGTCAGTTGAACTCACTCAAGTCGCCAACAGAAGCGTCGCCAACCAGCACTTTTACGTTTTCAACTTAAACGACAATCAAGGCTGGGTAATCGTGGCCGACGACGACCGCTGCATTCCTATTTTAGGATACGCAAAATCAGGCGAGTTCGTGACCGACAATCTTCCCGCCAACATTGAAGACTGGCTTGTAGGCATCAGTTCCGAGGTCCAATATATCATTGATAATGATATAGCTGCGGATGAATCCACCTCTCTACAATGGAAAGAACTTTTTTCCGGGGTGTCAACAGCGTTCGTCAACAGAGGCGAGAAAGCTGTCAGTCCGCTTGTTCAGACGAGATGGAACCAGTCACCCTATTATAATGATCTCTGCCCGTACGATTACCGGTATAGCGAGCGCACCGTGACAGGTTGTGTGGCTACCGCCATGGCTCAAATCCTGAAATATTGGAACTATCCAGAAGTCGGCAGCGGAAGCCATTCCTATGCAACGGATTCCTACGGCACGCTGTATGCCAACTTCGGCGGCACCCAATACGATTGGAACAATATGCCGAACCGTGTCACCAGCACCAACAACGCTGTCGCCACTTTGATGTACCACTGCGGCGTGAGTGTCGAAATGAGCTATGGCGTGGCGTCAACAGGAGGCAGCGGCGCTTTTGTCATTTCGAGCTATACCAATACAGAACACTGCGCCGAATATGCTTTCAAAAACCATTTCGGGTATAAGTCGTCGGCTCATGGCGAGATGAAAGACAACACTGGCGACAGCCAGTGGAAGAGCATGCTGCGTGCCGACCTCGATGCGTCAAGGCCTGTGATTTATGCCGGTTTCGGCAATGGCGGTCACTGCTTCATTTGCGATGGTTACGACAACAGCGACAAGTTCCACTTCAATTGGGGCTGGGACGGTCAGAACGACGGTTATTTCTCCCTTTCGGCCTTGAATCCTGGCAGCGGCGGCGCCGGCGGCGGTTCCTATACCTTCACCAACAACCAGCAAGCCATCTTCGGCCTAGAGCCTACCAACGGTGGTGGCGGTGGCGGCGGAGGTGGTGGCGGCGGTAGCACCTATACCGACCTGCGCCTTTACTCCGAATTATCGGTAGACAGCGAGATATGGTTCGGAAGCGACATCACCGTAACAGCAAAAATTGGCAATTGGGGCGACGCCACCTTCAATGGCAGCTTCTGCGCAGCGGCTTTCGATGCCGACGGCAACTTCATCGATTTCATCAACAAAGAAACCTACAATCTTGATGGCGGTTATTACCATAATTTCGAGTTCACTACCTCCGGCAACATGATATTTGTGCCAGGCCAATACCAAGTAGCCTTGTTTAGCAAGACCGGCGACGAGGGTTGGACGATCATTGACGACGGGGACTATAACAACTACGGTACTTTTGAAATCTATTATTATGATGACATCGAGACCTATTCCGATTTCACCATCCTCAACAACAGCGGCCGACTGATACAAGGCTCCACAGCGAGGGTCAAAGTGGATGTGGCGAACACCGGAAACAGCACCTATTACGGCAAGTTTAGAGTGAATCTGTCGACATTAGACGGCCAATGGGTACAAAACATCGAGGTCAAGGAGGTCAGCAATGGTTTGGAGGCCGGATACCATTATACCAACGGCCTGACTTTCGAAGGCGGGATCACAGCTGAACCTGGTACGTATCACATGGAATTGGCTTTTTATAACGATGGTTGGTATTATGCCGGTGCCTACTACCATTCGAACCCCATCACCGTGGTGGTGGTGGCTCCAGAGATCAACGCCGACCAGTATGAAACCAACAATACCCAGGCGCAAGCCTACAAACTCTTGCCATCATGGTCAAACAATCAGGCCATAGTAAACACCACAGGCTCCAATCTGCATGTGGGCAACGACATCGACTATTACAAAATAGAACTGCCTACAGGCCGTAACTACGCCATCAATGCACGTCTGCACGACTCATACGACAGCGGCAACGGACAAGATTATACCGTTGACGCCATGTTTGCCTATTCCACTGACGGCCAGAATTATTCAGCTGGTATCGATGATGTGATGAATGGAAACATCACAATGAGCGGCGGCACGGTTTATTTCAAAGTATCACCGTATTTTTCCGGAATGTCGGGCACGTATCTACTTGAAATCCGCATCAATGGCGGCATCGGTGTTGACGAAGAATCTGCAACGGACCTCGTCCTCTATCCGAATCCTGTGAAAGACGTGCTCCATGTTGGGTGCGACAATATGCAGCAATATGAGGTCTATAGCCTTGACGGAAAACTGATAAGATCATCGCAGACAAATGGCAGCGAGGATGTTATTGATTTCAGCAACCTCGAAAGCGGTGTCTACATGGTAAGAATCACAAGCGATACAGGCGTTTTGACAAGAAGAGTCATTAAGGAATAGCCTTCAGGCTGCAATGCCTTAACAAAGAAATCACCGGCGTTGAACCAACGTCCGGTGATTTCATTTTTTGCTCCTATCGTAACAACTCAGTACGCAAAAGACAGTATGGATTCGAGATAATGCTGTTGGATGCCGTATTGTTTCTTTAGCGTTTCTATCTGCTTCAGGATGGCTTCCTTATCGACACGAGATTTCGTCTTCCGTCCCACCAAAAGCACGTTCTTCGGTGTGTGCTCCAACTCGATGAACTCCATCACCTGGGTCTTGTAGCCGAAATACTCCAAAACCAAGGCGCGGATGGTGTCGGTGATCATCACGGCCTGACGCTCAAGGAAGATACCATAGCGCGTGATGACGTCGACCTTGCCCGAGCGTTCCATCTCCTGCCGGATCTGCTTGTGGCAGCATGGCGCGCAAACAATCAGTTCCGCCCCAGCCTTGATGCCCGAAGCAATAGCGTCGTCGGTGGCCGTGTTGCAGGCATGAAGTGCAATCAAAACGTCCAATTTCTCGGGATGATACGCCTCTATGCTGCTCTCCACAAACTCCAAGCCTTTCAAGCCCGATGACTTGATTATCTCGTTGATTTTCAACACTAAGTCTGGTCTAATCTCCACACCTTTGATGTCGACATCAAGGTTCAAGCGTTGCGTCAGCAGCTCATGCAGGGCAAAGGTGAGATACCCCTTCCCTGCCCCCATATCGGCGATGTGGACCGTGCCCTCAAACTTCATCGGCTTGATGAGGCTCTCCACAATCTCTGCATACTTGTAGATCTGCTTGAACTTGTGCTGCATGTCGGCGATGATCTTGCCTTCGCGCGTGGTCAAGCCGAGTTGGTACCACCATGGATTCGCCGGATTGATGAGACGGGCTTTCTGCTTGTCGTGCTCCAGGTTCTGCTCGCGGCATTCCTGCACCTTCTTGGTCTGAATCGTCGCCTTGCCCTTGCTGGAGACAAGCAGCGTGACATCCTCATCCACCGTGAACAGCACGGCGTTCAGGAAACGATCAGGAATCATCTCCTTCAAGAGGTCAAGCATCTGAGCGGCGTCGTAGTTTTTCACTTCGTCGCGACGCTCATAGTGATAAGTGAAGGCAAAAAGGCGCTTCTCCTTGATGAGCACTGGCTTGACATAAATGTTACGCAGCTCGTCGTGTTTTTGCGCGGGCTTGCTCAACGTCATCTTCACCAAGGTGCTCTGCGCAGCGGCTGAGGCGACTCCGTCTAAGAATTTCTCAAGGTTATCAGACATGGTTGGAGGTTACAAAGTTTATTTCGGCAGCTCCACTGCAGGCCAGCCGTAGTCTTGCAGCATGGTGGCTGACAGATTGTGCTTCTTCACATAGTCGGATGTGAAGCGGAGTCGCTCCTGCTCGCGTTTCTCATCAAGGCTGCTGATTTCTTGGTAGCATTCGTATTTGTCGCCAAAAATCCTCTTGGCGCTTTCCATGTTACCAGCGCCATCTTCCACGGCTTCGAAATTGGTCACCTCAAAGCCGTTATCCGTCTTCTTCAGATGGAGCAGTCCGGGATGATTGCCGCCCGAGACGGTCTTCAGCGTATCGCCCACAAGGTTATAGTTGAACACCCAGAAGTCGCCCCAAACCTTGACATCCTCCAAGTTACCGTCGTCGGTGCTGACAAGGAAAGGATATGGGATGCAAATCTCGCCTTCCGCGTATTGCTTGCCAATGACATCCACCAGATAGTTGTCCACAGCATCATTGTAAGACATAACTTCAGCCGTTCTGTCAGCTTCCTTGGGTTCATCCAAATTGTTCTCCTCTTCGGTTTTCTCAGGTTGTTCCTTGGCATTTTTATTGCCACAACCCATCAAACCCAAGCCGCAAATCAGGATGGCGGCAAGCATCCACATTTTCACTGTCTTGTTCATATTCAAAAAATTATAATTTTTTCGCGTTTCAAAAGTACGATTCTGTTGGTATTATCTCACCATGATTTTGGTGGTCAGGTTTCTGCCTTCACTGGAGGCCTTCATAAAGTACAATCCCTTTTGGCATTGGCCGAGGTCAAGGACGGAGCGACCCTCCATGAGGTTCTCATAGACCTTGCGGCCCGTGATGTCGAAAACTTCCACATTCCATTGGCCTGCGCCGAGGTTGAGGTTGAAGGTGCCGTTGGAGGGATTGGGATAGACCAAGGCCTGTGCTTCCGACTCATCAACTGCGCTAATACCATAGCCAATCAAGGTTTCAGAAGGCGCCTCACAGCCGTCGCTATACACGGCCATGATGAAGTACGAGGCTTCGTCTTCCACCAAAATGGAATCCACATAACCATAATCAGAAATGCTTGGATCAAATGCAACGGTCGCAATCATCTCATCGTCACGGTAAACGTCAAAGTGTTCAAGTTCTCCAGTCGAGCCCTCTTCAGGTGTTTTCCAGAACAGATATAGCCACGACATTTCTTTCCAAACAGGATAGTCAATAAAGAAATCCGTCACCGGATTACATTCCACCACGGGTGTCTCTCCCACAGGATTGGCAATCTCGGCCAAGCAGGCAATATTCATCTGGCAGTACTGCTGACCCATCGCGAAGCTGTTGACGCTCGTTCCGATCAAGTCGTTGGGAGTGTGGATATAAGGGCTGTAGTTCTCATAATCCTCAAAAGGATAAATACCCATGTAGCCGTGGTTGTTGAACGAGGTGTGGTCGCTGTCGCCTTGGTTGAAGTTGACGTGACGGATGGGCAACTCGGGATAGTACACGCTGCCGACATTCATATAATAGGTACCGATCGGCTCAACATAATTGGGATAGATGCAGTCGATATGGATCTGGTCGCCATAGAGGTAGCCGTTCATGTCGTTGTTGAAATAGCCGATGATGTCCATGCCCTGCTCTTGACAACGTGATGCGTAGGCCTCGCTGCCGTAAAGGCCCATCTCCTCGCAGCCGTAGGCGCAATAGATGATGCTGTATTCAAACTCGTACTGCGTCATGATTCTCGCGCTTTCGAGCACGCTGGCCACACCCGTGGCGTTGTCGTCGGCGCCAGGAGCATCACCGCTTCCATACATCGCCTGATAGGAGAACGAGTCGAAGTGGCTGCCGCAGACCACGTAGGTATCGGGATAGAGCGTGCCACGCTGGATGCCAATGACATTAGGGGCCGCATTGCCGCTACCCATCCATGTACTGGCATAGAACGGCTGTTGTTCGACCTCCAAACCCAAGGCTAGCATACGGCTGGCGACCCAATCGGAAGCTGCGAAAGCATTGTCGGAGTTCCACAGACGATGGCCATAGTCCTGCAAGTGCTGCACGGTGGCCCGCATCGAGTCTTGACTCACCTGGTCGAGCATCTCTTGGATGCGGGGGTCGACCTCTGTCACCACAGGGAAGTCACGCGACAGACGGGGCAAGCGCGCCTCTTTGTTAAAGATGGCCACGGCACCGTCATTCTTATAAGGCAGCGCAGCACCTCGGGTGATGATATAATTATCAGTCCGCAGCAGGGCCACGCCTTCACCGATATAAGCCTCTTGCTCCATTTTCGGGCAATACACCAAAGTGTAAACATCATTGTCTTCAAATGCCTGATTGTCAATCAAGACCATCGTGTTGGCATCGAAGCGTTCTGCAGTGGCAAAAACCTCCGAATTCGTGTAGTAATGCACCGTCAAGTTAGGGTCGGCAAAGTGTTTTTCCAGTTCGGCGCGACCCGAATAGGGAAGCATCACGAAATTGCCAGCCATCATCACCACGGACAAGGCCAGCGTAACCAAAGTAAAGAAGAACTTTTTCATTTCGCTCTATTTTAATTTTAATGTTTTCGTTGCTAACGATTCTACGTGTTGTAATGGTGCAAAAATACACAAAAAGCCTTGACTTTTCGGTTTTTTTGCTATTTTTGTAGCAATTTCATCAAATAATGAAAGAAACAATCAATAACTAACGAAAACAAACCAAAGAAAGGATCATAAACATGAGCGGAACAAGACAATTCAACGACATCCAACAGATGTATGAAGTGCTCGATTCGCAAATCAGCACCGCCCTCAATTGCAAGAAACTGGAAGAAGCGGTCGTCACTTTGACGATGGCGAGCATGCTAGCAGGCGTTGGCAGCGAAAAATACGCTCCTGAGGACAGAATAACCACAGAAGAGTCGGCAAGCATCAAGGAACTCGGGAAACACCTCTTAGAGAAAGCCGAAGCCAAGATGGACGAACTGCACTGCGAGAAGAAAGAATATAAATTGTAAGAAATCGCACACAAGAAAACGGCTGGTCACGTTTCGCGACCAGCCGTTTTTGTTTTTAGCGGGGGGCTAACCTTGTCTTCAAGGTCGGCTTCAATGCTGGCATTTCATGTTCGACGACGATGCCATAGAACCGCTCGAAGTCAGCGGAAAAGGCCGAGTCGGAGGGCCAATCGGGATAGGCGTTCCACGCTCTTTCGACCACACCCAAGGCTTTGGGAAGCATCTGATAGGTGACGTCGTCGAAGCTTCGTAATTGAGACGACCAAAGTTGTGCCTGCACACCGATGATGTCGCCTTTATAGTCTTTGGATTGTAAAGAGAAAGTCTTGCGCTCGTCGACATAGCCTGCCCATGAGAGGCCAATTTCATCGGACGCATCGCTATAGGCGAGGTCGAGATAAGTGAAGGCAGCGGGAGAAAGCACCACGGGGAAGCCTTCAACACCGTCGGTATTCCATACGTTGAGGAAATACAGCGAGCGCTTGAGCCGTTCCTGCGTCTCAGGCTCCAAGCCTTTAGCAATATCTTCCCAGCCTGCGAGGCGGATGCCACGCGCTTCAGCAAGGTCGAGCATGCCATTGATAAATATCTCCTTCATCTCATGGCGGTCGTGGCCCAACCAAGCGCCATCCGGTACCTCATCGCCACCGATATGAATGGCGTGCAAGGGCACATCAGCCTCCTGGTGAAACCGAATGACCTCGTCAAAGACCTTGCCATAGAACTTGTACATACTAGGCAAATCCACGCTCAGCACATTGTCAGTGAAGTCCTGCGCCGACCAATAACGCGAGGTGTCGGCAGGATTTTGCAGACGGTAACTGCTGTCACCCGTGCGCCGCTCGTAGGCCTGCATTGCCTTGATGGAGGCCCGCGAGTGGCCTGGCGTATCAAATTCGGGAATCACCGTGATACGGCGCTCCCAGGCATAACGAAGAATCTGTTTGTATTCCTCGGCAGTATAGTAAGTCACATTCCCGATTTTGCCATTGGCCGTGGGTTTCAGCGCCTTGGACTCTTGTAGGTTCCAATCAGGTAGGGCATGATGCGCGCCATATTCGGTGAGTTCAGGGAAGTCTTTTATTTCCAAGCACCACGACTCATCGTCAGCGATATGAAAATGCAAGGTATTGAGTTTCCAAGAAGCCATCAGGTCGAGGATTTGAAGCACTTCATCCACACTTCTGAAGTCGCGCACCACATCAAGCATGAAGCCGCGGTACTGGTAATCCGGCCAATCCTCAATGGTCATGGACTGCAAGGGATGTGGCAACTTAGAGAGTGTGGTCAGGGCATAAAACGTCCCTTCTTCATCGTCGGCCTCAATCTTCGGCTCACCCTCTTCTCCTATTGAGATGCGGTACCATCCTACGGGATGCGTTTCAGACAACTCCATCGGTTCAGTTCCATATTGTATACATTTGACCTGTGGGATAATGTCGGCAGGTTGAACTTCATAATCGCATGTGTAATTAGCTGCCTCTTTTTCGGGCAATTTCAAGAAGTGATAGGTCACCTCCATCGGCAAGTCCGGCTTCCCCTTTTGCTGGAGAACAAAGCCTTCGGGTGCCCATGAGCGTCTCGGCAAAGGACGTCCATAATACTTCAGCGTGACGGTGCCACTCGTCGGGATGTCGATGTACCAAGAAGTGCCTTGGTAATGGTGCATCTCAGGACCTTCAACGAAGGTTTTGCCGTCGAAGAGTTCCTGAAACCACACCCTTGAACCTTTGGACATATTATTGAGCACCAAGGTATGTAGGGCTCGCCCATCGTCTTGTTTGGCGCCTTCGGTCCACTCGGCTGTGGGGACACAAGAGCAAGCTACGGTCACAAGTATCATAGCCAACACCAAAATCGACAGCAATCTTTTCATTTATGCTAAGTTAAGATGATTTATCACGCCTCTCGACAAGATGTTTCCTTTTTGTTGCCTTCATCCACCACACACGACACCGTCATGTCGCCCGTCACATTCACCATGGTACGCAACATGTCCAGAGGCCTGTCGATGCCCAAAATGAGTGCCAAGCCCTCGATTGGAATGCCCACCGAATCCAACACAATCATCAGCATCACGATGCTACCGCCAGGGATGCCCGGCGTACCTATCGAAGAAATGGTGGCCGTGGCCAAAATGAGCAGCATCTGACCGAAGGTCAAATCCAAGCCCAAGACCTGCGCCAAAAACACCGCCGCCACCGCCTGATAGCAACTCGTGCCGTCCATGTTGATGGTCACACCCACAGGCAGCACAAAAGACGATACTTCCTCAGAGACACCCAGATGCTTCTGCGTGCGTTCCATGGTCAAAGGTAAAGTGGCCGCACTTGAGCTGGTGGTAAAGGCCAGCATCTGCACGGGTGCCGCCGCATTGAAAAACTGCTTCACGGTTCGCTTGCCGAAGACCCGCATGATGAAGGGATAGATGAAAACGATGATTACCGCCAAGGCCAGCGCCACCGTCAAGGCATACAAACCCAAGGCGGAGAAGATGCCCGCATCGCCAGCATAGTCAACAATCAAGGCCGCCATCAGCGCGAAGACGCCGATGGGCGCAAAGGCCATGATGAAATCAATGATTTTCAGTAGGACAAGGTTCAATTGTTGAAAGAACCGCACTACCGAGGGTACCTTTGATGGTCCTACCACCACCAACGCCACGCCAAAGAGCAAGGCGAAGAAGATGATTTGCAGCATCTTGGAGTTGTCGCCCAAGGCCTGGAAAACATTCTCAGGCACCATGTCGACGAAAAACTGAAGCGGTGACTCATCCTTCACCTGCTGCATCTGCAACTCGCGCTCCGTCACGGTCTGCTGGTAACGCTCCACAAACTCCGTCTGCCTGTCCTTAGGGAACGTCTTCCCCGGCTTGATCAGGCTGACCATACCCAAGCCTATACTGACGGCAATAATGGTCGTGCAAATGTAAATCACGATGGTCTTCAACCCAATGCGCGACAGATTACGGATGTCCTTCAGGTTGATGACACCCATGATGAGCGACACCAACACCAATGGCACGGCAATCAGTTTGAGCAGGCGCATGAATATGGTGCCCCAAGGCGCCACCCAGTCGTGCACAAAATTCTCCCAATGCAAGGCCAAGGCCAGGAAACCAAATCCTAGGCCCAAGCCCATGCCCAGCAAGATCTTGGCATAGAGCGGAACACGTTTTCTATGTACTTCTCCCCTATTCAATCAAGTTGATCTTTTGGGTCGCCACGCCGTCTTCAGTCACGATACGGACGACATAAATGCCTTTGGAATAGCCTTCGAGATTCAGTTCCACCTTGCTGACATTCGTCTTCCTATCCTCAAGCATTTCGCCTTTAATACCCATCAGCGTCACCTGTTGAATATTGCTTTGCGCTTCGATGGTGACCACTTCTTTGGTCGGGTTAGGATAAACATTCATTTTCAGCGCGACCAATTCGTTCACATTCACATCGGTAGTGTCGGTCGGGACCACCTTCACATCGTCAACGAACCAGTCGAAAGCCAAAAACTCGCCAAAGGTGTTGTAGCCTCTGAATCCAATCTTGATGTTGCGACCGATGTACTCATCCAAATTGATGGAAATCGGCTCGTCATAGGCATTGATCTGTCCGTAAGGCATGTCGGCGGCATCCCATTTGTCGTCCCAAGTGCCGTTGTAGGTGTCGTACACACGAACCACAAAACGGTCGTAGCCATCGGTACCGTATTGCACCCAGGTCCAGAACTGAAACACCGTGGGTCTCGTAATCGTCAGCACGGGCGTAATCAAGGTTTGGTCTTGCGCCGACGGGCTCTCGCTGCTGTCCCACTCCAACACGGCTTGCTTATTGCCACGATGAGGTGAAACAATGAAATCTTCTTCGTAATAGTCTGTATAATACACCGTGCCTTGGAAGGACCAATCCCACCAAGTCGGGTTGCCGTCGGTAGTCCAGCCTTCGGGCAGACCATACAAGCTGCATTCTTCAAAGGTTTCATAGAGCAAGGGCCGCTGATAGTCCCAACGAATCGGGATTTCCTCCGAGGTTGCACTATTGCCCAGGTCGTCCACAAGCTGCACATTCAGTGTGCCGTGGGTGTGGTTGTCGTAAGCGGGAATCGTGGCAGAGTAGTCGTAGTTGCCTTTTCCAGCTCTAGTGAAGGTCAAGTCATGGCTCACGCCCCAGATGGTATAAGTGGCAGCTAAGGTTGCAGGCATTCCCGATGCATCATGGACGCGCAAAGCAAGGTTCATCTCGGTGTCAGCGTAAGTCTGGTTGCCTGAAACAGAGACTATCGTAGGCGGGTTGGTGTCCATCGAAGAATTGTCGATGAAGATGTCGTCAATAAGGAGATCCCAACCATAGCCGCTCAAGCCCTCAAAAACGATAAAGCCATACCCTGTCGGGCTGTCGAAGGTGAAGGCATACTCATACCAGTCGTCCACATCGGCGACGACAGGCTCCATGTAAGTGCAACGGTGGACGGTGCCTAACAGATGGCCGCCTTCTGAACTCGGCAACGTATTATAGTACACATTGATACGGTCAGGACGATTGATGTTCGGGTTGCTGTTGCGGAAAATCCAAAAACGGACGAGGTTATCGTTTGCGCTCAGTTCCAACTTAGGCGAGACCAATTCAGCCGAACAATCCTCGGGATTGGTGTAGGTATAGAAACGAGCCATGTATTGGCTTCCATCATGCGGCATAGCGTTCGGGGTGGAACTTGACTCGCGTCTGTCGAAGGCGTAGGTGCCGTTAGTAATGTTGTTCTGCCAGCCTGCAGGCACAAAATCGTTCTCAAAGCCTTCCTCCAAAGGATACTCGCTAACAGGTGCCAATGCGGTAATCTGGAAGTTGGCGCTTTGTGTCGGGGCGGAATGGCTTGAAACGACATCAAAGGTAGCGTGTACAACTTCGTTATTACTCAAATTCATCGGCAGCGTGGTCTTGGCCACCAACTCCACTGAACTGTTGTAAGGTAAACTAACCTGAGTCACTTGGGTGCCATTCTGGTAGAACTCCATCGGCAGGTTGCCCGTGCCGTTGAACTGATAGGTGTCCGACTGCTCACCCGTGTTGCTGAGGAGGAAGCGCAGATAGGCAGGCTCGCCGAAATAGACAGCAGTGTCGGCAGTGAGTTGCTCCACATTGAAGTTGTATTGTGCGGTCTGCTCAATGATAATGTCGTCTATCGACAAATACCAAGGTCCATTATCGGCCACGCTGTGGAAGCCCACATAGAAAGAACCCGAACTGGTCGCTTGAAACACGCCCGAGGTCTGTTCATACTCTTCGTTGTCTACGACCATCATCGGCACGGCTGAAACTGTCATTGAAGAAGCATTGGCACTGGCACCAGCTTTGACCTCCAGATTGAAGTGATCGACATGCCAGGTGGCGAACCAGAACGAAACGCGGTAATAGTTACCAGCGGTCACGTTGATTTCTTTGTAAATCCACACGTCAGTGTTATAGGTGGCATACATGTACCAGTCGCCGGTATGCGGTTTACGTCCGCGGGCCTCGTTGTCGTCAGGGATGGTGATACCGGCTTTCCAGCCGCCGTCGCCAATCCAGCCCACAGGGGTCTGACCGACAGTGTTACCATTTTCAAAAGTCTCGTTGACAAGCACTTGGGCGAAGGCGCTTCCCATCAGAAGCCACATCGCAATAAAAGCATACAGTTTTCTCATATTTGGTTAGTTTTGATTTCTAGTGCAAAGTTAAAGATTATTTCCGAGCCACCACCAAAAAATGTGGACTCATCCCCATCATTTCAGGCTCGCTCTCTGTCATCCTGACGATGTCAAGAAGGCGTTCGCGGCTGGCTTCGTCTTCCCATTTCTCCTCGCGATGCGGCGTGAACCAGATGCAACCTTCCACGGCGATTGCTTTCTCCACCATAAATCCCGCTTCAGCGATTTCCGATTTCATTTCGTCAGAGGTAGTGAAATATGACTCTGCAATAAACTTCGGGTATTCCTTCGGGCGGATATGATTGCCCGTGGTCATCTCGCCCTTGATCATGTTGAAAAACACAGGGTCATCGAGGAACTCCATGAGCGACGCATTCTTTTTCTCGCCATACACCGACAAAGCCCAAGTCATGGAGCTGAACTTGGAGATGCCCGCCGCCACCAAGAGGCCGCCTTTCTTCAACATACGAAACGCCTCGCGGAGCGACTGCAAGCGGTCTTCCCTATCCCGCAAATGATACAAAGGTCCCATCAGCAGAACAACATTCGCGCTATCATCGGGGCGATTGACTTGCAAGGCATTGCCCGTCTCGGCGATGAATTGGCAGTCTTTCATCATATTGGCTTTGGCATATTCCACGGCGTTCTCCGCCAGTTCGATGAGATGCACCTCGTTGCCCCTCTTGGCCAACCAAGCCGCATACATCCCGATGCCGCCGCCAATGTCGTAAATCACCTTGCCTGTGTCAATATAGCGCGACAGGATCTCCTTGGTCCGATGAAATTCCACCTTGCCCAGGCCGCGTTCCAAACGCCCTATTTCCGCACCGTTGTTGTAGAATTCGTAGATTTCGTCCATAGTCATGGAATTGATGGCGCAAAAGTATAAAATTCTTGCCATTTTGTCACTTTTTGTCGGTGGCACATAATTTGACTATCGGACGCGAGACTTCGAGACACGAGACGCGAGTCGCTGGTCAAGTCCCGCGTCCCGTGTCAAATTTCAACTTCGAATTCATTAAAAACACTAACAATATGCAAACCGGTAACATTGGAGTAAAGACAGAAAACATTTTCCCTGTCATCAAAAAGTTCTTGTATTCGGACCAGGAGATTTTCCTGCGCGAAATCATCAGTAACGCTGTAGACGCCACGCAAAAGCTGAAAGCCTTGGCCGCCTCGGGCGAGTTCAAGGGCGAACTGGGCGACCTCACCATCAAGGTGGAAGTCGACAAGAAGAAAAAGACCCTCACCGTGCGCGACCGCGGCATCGGCATGAACGCCGAAGAGGTCGACAAGTACATCAACCAAATCGCTTTCTCGGGCGCGGAGGAGTTCATCGCCAAGTTCAAGACCCAGAGTGAGGCCGAGGCTGCCAACATCATCGGACATTTTGGCTTGGGCTTCTACTCCGCCTTCATGGTCTCCTCGAAGGTGGCACTGATTTCGAAGTCGTGCAAGGAAGAAGGCGCCAACGGCGTCATCTGGGAATGCGACGGCAGCCCGGAGTACACGATGAACGAAATCCCGAAGGGCGACCGCGGCACCGACGTCATCCTTTATATCAGCGACGATGCCGCCGAGTTCCTCGAAGAAGGCCGCATCCGCGAGCTGCTCAACAAATACTGCAAGTTCCTGCCCATCCCGATTCAGTTCGGCACGCGCAAGGTACAGGAGGAAATCGAGGGCGAGACCGACAAGGACGGCAAACCCAAGACTAAGGAAGTGGAGAAGCCTTGGATCATCAACGATGTGGCTCCGCTGTGGAAGAAAGCCCCTGCCGACATCAAGGGCGAAGAATACAACGACTTCTACCACACCCTCTACCCGATGAACTTCGGCGAGCCGTTGTTCCACATCCACCTCAACGTGGACTACCCCTTCAACCTCACGGGCATCCTCTATTTCCCGAAGGTGAAGAACCGCTACGAGTTCCAGCGCAACAAGATCCAACTCTACTGCAACGAGGTCTTCGTCACCGACAGCGTCGAAGGCATCCTGCCCGAATTCCTCTCGCTGCTGCACGGCGTCATCGACTCGCCCGACATCCCGTTGAACGTCAGTCGTTCGTTCCTGCAAAGCGACCAAAACGTGAAGAAAATCTCGACCTACATCACCAAGAAGGTGGCTGAAAAGTTGGAGGAACTCTTCAAGAAAGACCGCGAGGCCTACGAGAAGAACTGGGACGACATCCGCGTGTTCATCGAATACGGCATGATGAGCGACCCGAAGTTCTACGAGCGCGCCGAGAAGTTCTTCCTCTTCAAGGACACCGACGACAAATACTACACCATCGAGGAATACAAGGCCTTGATTAAGGAAAACCAGACCGACAAGAACAAGGCCCTCGTTTATCTGTATGCCACCGACAAGGACGACCAATACACCAACATCGAAAACGCTAAAGCCAAGGGCTACAACGTCCTGATGATGGACGGCATCCTCGACCCGCATTTCATCAGCGCCTACGAGCAGAAGGAAGGCGAGAAAGGCGACGACAACCGCGCGATGTTTGCCCGTGTGGACTCCAACACCATCGACAAACTCATCGTGAAGGACGACAAGGAAGCCGCCTCGGGCCTCGACGACAAGCAGAAAGAGACCGTGAAGGCCGCCTTCGAGAAGGTAATCGACAAGGTAAGGTTCAATGTGGAGTTCTGCGACGGTGCCGAGACCGACGCGCCTGTAGAGGTCACCCAAAACGAGTGGATGCGCCGTATGAAGGAGATGGAGCAGATGGGCGGCGGTCCCATGTCGTTCTACGGCTCCATGCCCGACAGTTACACGCTGATGCTCAACACCAACAGCCCCGTCATCACTGGCCTCTTGGACAAGGATGAAGCCGAGCAGGAAGCCACGATTCGGCAGATCTACGACCTCGCGCTGCTTTCGAAGAACCTGCTGAAAGGCAAGGATTTGAGCGAGTTTGTGAAGAGGAATATGGAGAAGTTGTAATTCGACTATGACTTGTGACCATGACCATGACCGCTTCGACTATTGTTGAGGCGGTCATGTTTTTTTGAAAGGGTTTGCTTGGCTGCGGCTTTTTTTTTGCATTATCGAGACAAAACAAGACGAAGCCCTCGACCTTTTCCTCTACGGTCTGGAATGCTAGCATTTCTACGCGACACCCTGCATCCGACCTCATTCAGATTATTGTTACTATAACTTCCGCCACGCAACACACGGGCATCACCATTCATCGGTCCCGAGGGATTGTATTGCGATTCGTTATTATAACGGCCATACCAATCCGAGCACCATTCCCAAACATTACCGCTCATATCATACAAACCCAACTCATTCGGCAACTTTGTTCGAACTTGTCTTGTGGATTCTCCATTTGTAGTTCCGCTGTACCAAGCCACTTCATCAATGTTATTGCTTCCCGAATAAACAAAGTCATTACTCTTCTTGCCGCCACGTGCAGCATATTCCCACTCAGCCTCGGTAGGCAAACGGAAACAACCTCCCGTTAAATTATTCAATTTGCCAATGAAATCCAGACAATCAAACCAACTAATTTGTTCCACAGGCAAATTACTCCCTGTATGATGACTCGGATTATTACCCATTACTGCCTTCCATAAAGATTGAGTCACTTCTGTTTCTCCCATATAAAAAGAACTTACTGTCACATCATGCTTAGGCTGTTCATCTTCATGGGCAAGACTGTCGCTGCTACCCATTTGGAAACGTCCTCCCTCCACAAACTTCATCACATAAACGACATCGTTAACGCTAAAATGAAAATCTCCACCTTCATCAGGTATAACAAACGACGATTCATTATCTCTATCATCAACCGATACGTCATCTAACAACAATGGCAAAACAAGTCGTAACCCTATATAGCCTTGCCTATTATTAGAAACACTTCGACCTCGGTAAGACACTCGACAAAAATTAGATCTATTCACCCAACTACCGCCCCGAATCACACGGAAACGGCGGAACAAAGGACCTCGGGGATTTGTTTGGGATCCCTTGCCATAACTACAATAATAGTCGCTGCACCATTCCCACACATTACCGCTCATATCATAAAGACCCAATTTATTTGGCGCCTTGGTCTTTACTTTGTGTGTCTTGCTTCTACTCAAATCCGAGAACCAAGCAACACAATCAATACTATCATTTCCTGCATAAGTATAATCTTCATATATTTTTCCACCACGAGCTGCATATTCCCACTCGGCCTCTGTCGGTAAACGAAAATTATAACCAGTCAATTCATTCAACCTGTCTATAAATTCCTTACAATTTCTCCAACTTACGCTTTCAACAGGAAGACTATCACCATGAAAAGCACTCGGATTATTGCCTAACACAGCCTTCCACAATGCCTGAGTCACCTCTGTCTCACCAATATAAAACGAGCTTACCTCTACACGATGAGCAGGCTTTTCATCTTTATTAGCACTTCCGTCAACATTACCCATCTGGAAAGCACCGCCCACTACTGGCTTCATCCTGAATGACACACCATTAACGGTAATCACTAGATCCTTTTCTATTCTGGTTTCATCATAAAGCGATGTCGGTTTCTTCATCAAAGCCAATACCATGGTCGATACAACCACGGTCATTGCCACAAGAACAGCCCAGAACACCTTCTTCCTTCTTTGTTGAGTGTCGTTACCTAAACCGCCAGTATGGTTCCCATTACTATCTATTGGCATCGATTGTTTTCCCGTCATACCATTTATTGATTTCAACAAATCTGGCAACTTATCGGCATAATGAGGAAACGCATCTATCCAGTGCATCTGATTGAGCATCAGCTTAATGCTGCCCTGAATCTCTGTTTCATCCACACGAAACGGCATAATTGGCTTATTCTCCGAGAACGCTACGTTAATTTCACCCTTTACCCATTTTGACAAAGAAGCTTCTTCTGAAAACACTAAAACCACTACCTTACTTGTCTTTATCGCCTCTACAATCAAATCCCCATAATCGCTCCCAACGGGTATATCACGCGGAGCTATCCAACATTTGAAGCCGTTCTCCTCCAAATAGTGACAAACGCCATCGGCAATGTTTTTCTGCTTGCTTGAATAGCTTATGAAAACGTCGTGATTCATCATAGACTAACTATTTCTCGCTGCAAAGAAACAAAAATAATCCAAGCCAGCCAATTATAACCATAAAAACCAACCACTTTCCACATCAAAATTCAAAAATTAGTATTTCTAAACATTAGTTTTTATCTGATGCTAGTGTTTTCAAACACTATTTTTTGCAAAAAGTTAGTGTTTTGAAATATTATTCCTATCTTTGCAGGCGAAAAATTGTAAAATAAGATGAGCAAATTTAGTTTACATAATTGACACGAGACTGCGAGACACGAGACGCGAGACGATTGGGATTTGTCCCGCGTCACGAAGTCCCGCGTCCCGCGTCAAAGAATTGAAGTTACATTTTGAAATAACACTTAACTTAACAACAATCGCCATGAGTGCACCGGATTATTTGCAGCGGACATTGGACAGGAGACTATCGTCCATCTCCACCACTTTCAAGAGATACTTGTATCAAGACATCGATTGGAGGGACAACCTTATTGGCATCAAAGGGCCGAAAGGAACGGGCAAGTCCACGCTGATGCTCCAGCACATCAAGGAAGCATTTCCCGACACCTCAGAAGTGCTGTACGCTTCGTTGGACGACCTCTGGTTTGCAACACACACTTTTGCGGATGTCGTGGAGGACTACTATGCCTACGGTGGACGATATCTTTTCCTCGACGAGATTCATTATCTGGACTCGTGGCAGACCGTACTGAAGAACCTCAACGACAACTACCCAGGGCTTTATGTCGCCTACACTGGTTCGTCGATGCTCAAAATGGAGAAAGGCAAAGGCGACCTTTCAAGAAGGCTGATGGAATACACCCTGACAGGACTTTCGTTTCGCGAGTATCTGAAGTTTGAAGGCATCAAGGAGATTCCCGTCATCGAGCTGAAGGACCTGTTGAAAAAGCACAAGAGCATCGCTATGGAAATCATCAGCGATGGCTTCAAGGTGCTGCCTGCTTTCGTACAATATATGAAGATAGGGTATTATCCTTTCTACAAAGACGTTTACGAAGGCTATGCCAATCGTTTGCAGAACGTGGTCAACCACATTCTGGAGAACGATTACGCAGTAATTGAGAATGTGGAGCAATCCACCATCAAGAAAGCCAAAAAGATGTTCATGATCTTGGCCGAGCAAGTGCCGCAGAAGCCCAACATGTCGGAGCTTTATCGTGAGTTGGATACCGACCGAAACCAAGGGCTGAAGATGTTGTATGCCTTGGAAAAGGCAGGGTTGTTGTCGTTGCTTACCGACACGCCAAGGAAACTTTCCGACCTGTCGCGGCCTGAGAAGATCTACCTCAACAACACCAACCTCATGAACGCCTTCTCCATGCAGCCCAACATAGGCACGATGCGAGAGTTGTTTTTCCTGAACCAGTTGAGCCAATCGCATCAAGTGACCTATCCGCCAAAAGGAGATTTCCTTGTGGATGGAAAGTACTTATTTGAAGTCGGCGGGCGCAAGAAAAACTTTGACCAAATCAAAGACATTCCTAACAGCTATTTGGCCATCGACGAAACCGAGGTGGGCTTTGGAAACAAGATTCCGCTTTGGATGTTCGGGTTGCTATATTAAAAGCAAAAGCCTCAGCAAAGCATGAACATGCTTGATGGCTTTTACTTTTTAGCATTCATTTTACCGAACACACGGGGCGTACCGTCTGCCCTCGATTCCGGTCGCTGCTGCCGCAGAGGTGGCCGCTGTCGGGATTGAAGTGGAAGCCCCAGGCGCGATAGGGGAATTCCGTATTAATCGTGCTTGACCAGTATATGCCGATGCCTCCTTGGTTCAACGCATCATCCCACCAATAGCCAGCCGCAGGCAGAAAGAGACTGTTGCCGTTGGAAGCGGTGAACAGACAGCCTTCAACGCCATTACGATTCGTTATTGTGTAGGCAGTGTTGAGGTATAGTTCCTCCCAATCATCGATAGTCGGTATACGCCAGCCCGTGCCCCAGATGGTTGCGGCCACATCGTCCGCAAGCTCCAAATGAGTCAGGCCGTCAACAAATCCGTTGAGTCCGTAACCCGCATCGGTGCAATACTTGTTCAATTCATAACGGTCTTGGAAAAGCCTGCCGTATTTGTAGCTTTTCCAGTCATAGATTTCCTTTGGCGTCGTCTCGCCCCAGGCAAAGTAGTCGCCGAATTCCTCAGGTGAGTTTGCCCCGATGTTGCACGTTGCCCACAAGATTCCACTGGGAAAGCCTAGGTCGACATATTCATAGCCGTTGAGCACATTTCCATCGTCGTCACCGCCAGAATTCGGTTCATCCGATTTTTGGCAACTCATTGCAAAAAGCGACAACAGCATTAAAGAGATAATAGCCTTAAGAAATCTGTTCATATCGCAAGAGTTTGATTTGCAAAGAAACAAATTTCGCCTCGATAATGCAACTTCAAACCGCACAATTGCGAAAAATGATTATTTTTGCATTCAAATACTAAAGTATCATGTCAAACGCCATCACTATCCTGAATCGAGAGGAAGACCGCCGTGTGGTGGAGGCCATCAAACAGGCCGAGTTGAACACTTCGGGCGAGATCAAAGTGCATATCGAGAACCACTGCAAAGGCGATGTCGAACAACGTAGCCTCATGGTATTCAACCGTCTGAAACTCAACGAGACCAAACTTCACAATGGTGTACTCATCTATCTGGCCGCCAAGGACCACAAATTCGCCATCCTCGGCGACGAAGGCATCAACAAGGTGGTGGAAGACGGCTTCTGGAACGACGTGAAAGACCTGATGCTGAGCCACTTCAAGGAAGGCCGTTTCGCCGAAGGCCTCGAACAAGGCATCCAACGCTGCGGCGAGAAACTAAAGACCTATTTCCCCTACCAATCCGACGACATCAATGAAATCCCCGACGATATCTCTTATGAAAACAATTGATAGACAAAAACTTAGAATTCTTCTCGGCCTGCTACTCGTTTTGCTTACCTTTGGCACAACGATGAAAGCCCAGCTGCCGAGTCCGCCCTACCCGCCCCGCTTAGTGAACGACTACACAGGCACTTTGACCACACATCAAGTAGATGTTATGGAGCACAAGCTGGTGGCTTACAACGACAGCACATCCACCCAAATCCTCGTCATGCTTGTCGACAACCTGCAAGGCTACAGCGTCGAGCAGTATGCCACGGAAATCGGCCACAGCTGGGGCGTAGGACAAAAGGATAAAGGCAACGGCTTGGTCATCCTCGTCAAGCCCAAGAAAGGCACGGAACGGGGACAGGTGAACATCAGTCCGGGTTATGGCATGGAAGAATATGTCACCGATGCCACGGCCAAGCAAATCATTGAGCGCGAGATGATTCCCGCCTTCAAGGAAGACGACTACTACACCGGCATCGACAACGCCGTCAACGTCATCATGGACCTCTGCTCAGGCAAGTTCACGCAAGACGAATATACCAACGATGAAGGCATCCCAGGATGGCTTACCCTGCTCTTTCTCATTGCCATCGTCATCGTTTTCATCAAATTCTCCAGTGGCGGACAAAACTACACGGGTGGCGGTCACCGCACCGTTTGGATCCCTATGGGCGGCTTTGGAGGCGGTGGCTTCGGCAGTGGAGGTGGAGGATTCAGTGGAGGCGGATTCGGTGGCTTCGGCGGCGGCGGTTTTGGCGGCGGCGGAGCTTCGGGAAGTTGGTAGTTTTCAGTTATCAGTTAGCAGTTGTCAGTTAGGAGTTAATTAGAAGTATATGGCAGAACCCATCATAGAACTTAAGAACGCGTCCATTTTCCAAAAGGAAAACCTCGTCTTGAGTGACGTCAATTTGACGCTGAACAAGGGGGAATTCATCTATCTCATCGGGCGCACGGGAAGCGGAAAGTCCTCGTTGCTCAAGACTTTATACGGCGAGCTGCCTGTCCGCGACGGCATCGTGCGCGTGGCGGGCTACGACCTCACCAAACTCCGCAGGAAAGACATTCCCTTCCTGCGACGCAAAATTGGCATCGTCTTCCAAGACTTCCAACTGCTGTTTGACCGCAGCGTGGAGAAAAACCTGGAGTTCGTGTTGGGTGCCACAGGCTGGACCGCGAAAGCCGAAATCTCGCGCCGCATCGATGAGGTGCTGGCCAAAGTGGGACTAAGCGACAAGCGCAAGAGCATGCCCCATCAGATGTCGGGCGGCGAACAACAAGGCGTCGCCATCGCCCGTGCCCTGCTCAACGAGCCCGATGTCATCCTCGCCGACGAGCCTACGGGCAACCTCGACCCCGACACGACCCTTGAAGTGATGAAATTGCTACGCCGCATCAGCGAGACCGGCACCGCTGTGCTGATGGCCACACACAACTACACGCTCATGCAGAAATACCCGTCGCGCATCGCCAATTGCAAGAACGGGACGGTGGTGTGTTCGGAAATGGAGTGATTTTGAGCTATAAGCTTTAAGCAATAAGCCGTAAGCATTTGGCCGTTGTCGACGGCTTAAAACTTACGGCTTAAAGCTTATAGCATCAACGATTTTTCGCGCATTCGATTCATTATCATAAAGTTGCCGCATCTTGGTGTCACGCTCCTCGATATCGTCTTCGGTGAAGTCCTCTTCCATCAGACGCTTGATTTCGGCAATCATCTGTTCGGGCTCGTCGGCCACCACACAGAGGCTTTCCAAAGAAGTCCCCTTCACCATGTCGGAATTGACCAAGCAGAAACGCCCGTTGTAGAGTGCGTTCAGCAATTTCAGTTTCAAGCCTGTCGGCTGGTTGGTCACCAAAATGTTCACCTGAGCCTGTCGCAAGAGGTCAATCATCTCGGCATCATCGGGATTAGCCACAAGAGTCACATTGCTATACTTTTCCGCAAGCTTCACCAACTTTTCCGAAGGATTCAAGCCCGACACGATGCATGCCATGTCAAGCTCGTAAAACACATTCTCAATCAGCCACTTGGCCGCCTGCTCATTCTCTTTTACCGAGAGGTTGCCGTGATACAAGACGTATTCTCCCCTACCCGTCTCCGAGCACACCGAATCGGAAGCATTGAAGCCAGGAACGAGCATCACATTTTGATAGTGTTTCGAAAAATACTCCACATCTTGTTGGGAGATGGCGAAGATGCCTGCAGCTCGCTTCAAAACGGGTTCGTAACGCCTTAGTTTCCATGCCTCAACATGATAAAACAACCGCTTCCAGCCACATCGTTCCGTATCGCCCAAGCCATTGTAATAATCATGCTCCACATTGTGAGCGCGGACATAGATTTTTCTGTTTTTCAAGCGTTTATCAAGCAGAACAGCGGTGGTATGCAAGCCTTCGCAAAGGATGGGATAGTCGTCCTTCAGCAAGTCCTGCACCAAAGCCTCCGAGCGACGTGAATTAACGATGAACGGCGTGAGGTTCAGCTGTTTGACAAATGACATGTCGCGTTTGTAGTACTTCACCTCATGGCAGCGTTTCAGGATTTCTTGCTCGCCTCGGCCGTACTCAAAGCAATGCAGATGCACCTTGACTCCCGCTTCAATGAGTGCCTTCACACGGTAAAACACATCGATGACCCCGCCGTAGTTGGCTGGATACGGCACATCAAATGCGATTATATGTAGGTGATAATCCGAATCATTCATAGTGTCTGTAAATTTCAAGCAGTTTTTGTTCCTCGTTCTCCCAACACAAATCCTGTGCCGCGACGGCCAGATTCTGCTTCCATTGTTCTCTTCTCACCTCATCCGACAAAGCCTCACGAATGGTGGCGGCGATGGTGGCGGGTTCGTGGTTTTCGATGAACAAACCCAGGTCGTATTGTCGGATAATCTTCTCTATCTCGGTGAGATGAGAGGCCACAATGGGCACACCGGCCTGGATAAAGTCGAAGAGTTTGTTGGGTAGGCTGAAACGATAGTTGAGGTTGGTGTCCTTATCGAGGCAAAAGCCCACCTCGGCGAGCTGTGTGTAAGCCATCATCTGCTGGTAAGGCATCCTCGGGAAGAGACGCACGCGGTCAGTTATCTTCTGGTCTTCAACCATCTGCTTTAAGACGGGCAGCACATCGCCGCCGCCAATGATCATCAGGAAGCAGTCATCCAAAAGCGTCATGGCCTGCACCAATTCCTCCGCACCACGCTGGATATTGATGCCGGAGCCTTGCAATATCAAGAGGTGTTTATCGGTGGGCAAACCCAATTCGGTTTTGTCGCCTTTGGGTGGCAAGGCCTTGCGTGGCGGGATATTGCGAATGACATGCACTTTCACACCATATTTCTCGCGGAACAAATCGGCGATGCTGTCGCAAACGGTAATCATCTCGTCCAACTTGGGCACCACAAAGCCTTCGATGCGTTTCCAGACACGTTGCACCTTAGGGCGATTGACTAACTCAGGTGTTTCAGTGAAGTATTCATGGCTGTCGAAGACCATCTTGATACCTTTCAGCCGCGATATGAAATAGTTGGGCAGAATAGTATCCAGGTCATTGGACAGCAAAAGACTAGCCCGATGAAACAGCAGAAAGAGAAACAATCTAATGTTGTACTCAGAATAAAACAATGGCCCCTTCTCGAAAAGCAGCTTCATGCGGTGAGAGGCAAAAGGGCGTTCATCCATCGGTGGACTTTTGCGTTGTTTCCGACCCACCAAAAGCACCTCGTAACCAGCCTTTTGCAAAGCCAAACACGACTTATTGACCCGCTGGTCCGTGACCAAGTCGTTAATCACCGATACGATGGCGCGTTTCATGGGACAAAGATACGAATGTTTTTGATGAAACGATGGTTTTTTACTTCTATTGTGTATTTTTGCAGCCATGAAAACCAACCTCAACCTACGACCCTACAACAGCTTCGGCTTCGATGCCATAGCACGATATTTCGTTGAAATCAAAGCCATCGACGATCTGCAAACGATCATCAATAACGGAGTTATGCAAGAGCATAAGACTTTGATTCTCAGCGGAGGAAACAATGTCTTGTTTCAAAACGAAGTTTTTGATGGCCTCGTGGTTTACATCAACACGAAAGGTATCGAAATCATTAAGGAAGGCGAGAACGAAGTCGTCGTTCGCGCCCAAGCCGGCGAGGACTGGCCTGACTTTGTGCGTTTCTGTGTCGGCAAGGGTTGGCATGGTGTGGAGAACCTCGCCCATATCCCAGGCAAGGTGGGCGCGGCACCCGTGCAAAACATCGGAGCCTATGGCATGGAGCTGAAAGACAGCTTCCTGCAATGCGAGGCGGTGGATTTAACCACAAGCGAGACTAAGGTCTTCACCAAAGAGGAATGTCGTTTCGGCTACCGCGAGAGCGTTTTCAAAGGCGAACTAAAAGGCCAATATATCATCACCTCGGTGGACTTTCTGCTGAAGAAAAGTGCCCCGCTCCATCTCGAATACGGCAACATCAAAGCCTATCTGGAGCAAAACGGCATAGAAAACCCGACTTTACAGCAACTCCACGACGCCATCTGCGCCATCCGCGACGCCAAACTGCCCGACGTAAAGCAGATCGGCAGCGCAGGTAGTTTCTTTAAGAATCCTGTGATTGAGAGGGTGCAATTCGAGGCTTTACAAAAGAATTATCCCAACATGCCACACTACAACGAGCCTGATGGCTGGGTGAAAGTCCCAGCAGGATGGCTTATCGAACAAGCTGGTTGGAAAGGCTGGCGCGAGGAACATGTGGGCGTCTACGAAAAGCAGGCACTCGTCTTAGTGCATTATGGTGGAGGCAAAGGCGAAGACATTGTGGCATTGGCCCACAAAATCCAGAATTCCGTGGAGAAAAAGTTCGGGATCCAAATTAGCCCGGAGGTGAATTTCGTTTAAACCTCCAGCGCCCCAATCAAATCCGTGACCTTTTGGAATCCATGCCGTTCGCAGTATTCGTTGATTCCCAAAGCCACCTTCACTGAGACAGCAGGATCAATGAAATTAGCCGTGCCGATTTCGATGGCTGAGGCACCGGCGAGCATGAACTCCACGGCATCGGTGGCGTTGCTGATGCCGCCCAAGCCCACCACGGGAATCTTCACCGCCTTGGCCACCTGCCACACCATACGCAAGGCCACAGGCTTCACGCAGGCACCCGAAAGGCCACCAGTGATAACAGACAATTTCGGTTTGCGCTTCTCCGCATCAATGGCCATGCCCATCAAAGTGTTGATGAGTGACACCGAGTCGGCACCAGCAGCCTCGGCCGCCAAGGCAATCTCAGCGATGTTGGTCACATTCGGCGACAGCTTGACCATTAGGTGCTTGTGATATACCTTGCGCACTTCTGAGACCACCTGAGCGATGCCCGTAGTAGTCACGCCGAAGGCCATGCCGCCTTGCTTCACGTTGGGGCATGAGACATTCAGTTCGATGGCGGGAACCTTTTCCAAGGCATCCACCATCTCGGCGCCTTTCACATAGTCCTCCAAGGTGGAGCCAGAGAGGTTGAGCAGCACATTGGTGTCGAAGTCCTTGATGCGGGGATAAATGGTGTCAATGAAGTATTGTACGCCTTTGTTTTGCAGTCCTACGCAGTTGAGCATCCCCGAAGGGGTCTCTGCCATGCGCGGATAGGGGTTGCCCTCACGCGGATGTAGCGTCGTACCCTTTACAATGATGCCGCCCAGCTGGGACAAGTCCACAAAATCGGTGTACTCCTCGCCATAGCCAAAAGTACCCGAAGCCGTCATCACGGGGTTGCGCAGCACCAAGCCGCGGCCCAAGTCTATCGTCATGTTCACCATTTCAACCTCCTTGTGTTAAATACTGGTCCTTCCTTGCAGACACACACGTGGCCGTCGACGGTGTCCTCCACGCAGCAGAGGCAGGCACCGAGGCCACAGGCCATCAGGTTCTCGAGCGACACCTCGCACCAAATGTCTTTTTCGGCAGCCAGTTTCGCCACGGCTTTCATCATCGGCTTCGGACCGCAGACATAGATTCTGTCGAAACTTTGCTTCTGCCAAACAGAATGCATGGTCACGAAGCCCTTTTCGCCGAGAGATCCATCTTCGGTGGTCACAAAGGTTTCGCCAAGGCGTTGGTAATCCACCAAACGCAGCAAATCCAATTGCGATTTCCCGCCCAAGAGCAAAGTGGGGCGAATGCCTTTCTCGTTCAGCACCTTGGCAAAATAATACAAGGGAGCGATGCCAATACCGCCGCCGACGAGCAGGCACCTCTCCTCTTTCTCAGGAAAGCTGAAGCCATTGCCCAAAGGCAGCACCATGTTGATGGTATCGCCCGTTTTGGCCGCAGCCAGATGTCGCGTCCCCTCGCCCACTTGCTGCACCAACAGCGTAATCTCATTTTGCTTGAAATCCACGTCGTGGATGGAGATAGGACGTCGTAGGTAGGTGCTTGGCGAGCCGTCGACACGCACCTGAACGAACTGTCCTGGGGCAATCTCAGGCAACGGCTTTTCTGCGTGCAGCCGCAGCAGCACCGAGCGGCCAAAGTCCTGTTTCTCGACCAGTTTGAAGTCTGCAATCTGTTTTGTCATGTTTTGGACCTTTTGATGGGCACAAATATACAAAAAAAGCTGCCGAAGCAGCTTCTTTTTAGTCATTTTCGGAAATCATTCCGCTTTCTCGGCAGGTTCCTCCGGCGTTTCTTCCGGTTTTTCCTCTTCCACGGTGAAGTCGAGCAGGCCCTTGTCGTTCAGCATCTGATACCAGGCGAAGACCTTCCTCATATCCGAAGGATAGACGGCTTCCTCGTCGTAGTCGGGCATAACAAGGGCGAACTTCTCGCGCAACTCGTCATTACTGGCTTTCTTGAAGTCAAAGTCGACCTTGTCGCCCATCTTCTCGTGGATCATCATGAAAACTTCTTTCAGCGGGCGGTCCTCGTCGGTAGAGAAGATCGAAATCTCCTCAAGCGAGCTCATGCGGTCGCGGGCAAAGGCGGGCGAGCATTTGCCGTCGATGACGGATTCAACGATAAGCCTTCCGACGGCTTGTGATTTCACTACATAAAGTCCAGGTTTACCGGATATTGAAACAATTTTGCTTAAGTCCATAGTCAATGTTGTTTAAAAGATCAAAAAACGGCTGCAAAAATAGGAAAAGTTTTGGAAATGTAGACTTTTTTATAACTTTGCAGCAAAATTGCTTTATGGATCTTTAATTGTCTCAGTATGAAAAGAATCAACATATTCGTTGGAGGCTCAACAAAACTAAAGGCAGAACGCACCTACATCAAAGCTTTGACCAACGACCTCAACTCGGGATATCTGCCTAAGGGGATTTACATCATTGCTAAATCCTATGAGCAATTTAAAGATCACCAAGATGAATACAACGACTTTATAGAAAACGAGGCTGATATTGCCATTTTCATCGTCGATGGAGAATTGGGTCCGAATACCAAGGAAGAGTTTTTCTTAGCTACCGACACTCTGAGGGAAAAGCATCGCCCTGAGGTGATCGTGTTCATGAGTGACAAGAAAACCCCAGAAATGGATGAGGCCAAGCACATAGTCAGCACCAAACTTGGCGACGGCTACTATGTTCCTTATAAAGATTTGGACGACCTGAAAAACCAAGCGAAAACTCGTATATCCATGTTCGCTTTAGAAACCGACATCGCGGCTATTGAAGAAGAAAGGAAACAGTTTGAAGAAACTCTGGAAAAGGAAAGGAAAGCCCATAAAGCAGCAATGGAAGAGGAAACTAGAAAGTTCAATGCAATTTTGGAGAGCGAGAAAAACCAAAGCAAAGCAGTCTCAGAAAAGAAAAGTCGCAAACTCCTCTTTTCCTATCTCTTACTTGGTTTAGTATCCTTGGCATTCATTGGTTTATTAGTGCATTATCTTAATCTTCCCAAAAATAACAATACAGGCAATTACGGAACTGACACTGAACAACTAGATACCATCATTCCAGCACCACTTATCTTTGCTGGAGGCGGGTCGGTAAGAAATTTTATCAAGGAAGAAACAGATGTTGCAGTCGACAATTACAAGACCCATTACAAAAACCCCATAAACATACCACTTCCAAGCGGCACAGCTTGGCGCATTCTTACTGAAGAGCTACAGCGGCAATCAGAGTTTTATACCATTTGTCTCTCCGCTGATACAATGACCAAAGCGTTCAAAGAAAATCATAATCTCACTTCTGGCGATCTTGCCACAACAGCCAAAATAGTGCAGATACATATCGGTAACGACCCTCTTACTGTTTACATCAACAATAATTTGTACGAAACTATTAAACCAAATCTGAAAAACGAGAAAAAGATAACCTGTAAAGAATTGGCTGACTTACTAAACAAAATCAATAATAAAGAGATTAAGGCCACGATTTATACAACTACAGAAAAAAGCGGCACCCTAACATGCTACGCAACTGCGATGAAAGAGACCGACTCCACTATCATTCATCAATACACCGTGTTTTATGACTATACGAAACGTGATAATATTCAAAAAGGCAATGCAAACTATGTGATAATGGGCAGCAAGCATTATAAAGTGAACGGTCTGAGAAAAGAAGCTTATACTCCACTTGAATTGGACAAAAACGGGCCTGTTCTCAAGCCTATATGTCTTTATTTTCTTGCATATTCTTCCCAAAAGAAAGATGAAAAAGAAAACGTTTTTACCATTGCGAAACCAATCCAACAATTTATAAATCAACTACATCCCGACAATCCAAAAGATAACAAAACTGCTTGGAAAAGACTAATTGAAAAGGGGGAAATCCTCGACTCAGACGAGCCTGTTTTCTCTGTCACAATAAAGAAATAAAGTGTTTTTTCTGCAAATCGTCACCTACACTTTTAATACTCCAGCCTGATCTCATCCACCCAAAGCGTGTTGTCCAAAGCACCGATGAAGGCGCCACAACTCCCCGAGGAGAACCACATAATCGCGTGAGTGACAGGAGTATTCGCATCGCCCCAACCCTCTTCAAGGATGGGTTTCTTCTTGCCTTTGCTATTGAAGGCGTACATGTGCTTATCCCCCGTAATCAGGTCCATATACGGCTTGTAATCCTTGTTTTTCCTTGCATCGCCATAAATGACCGGAACCCTACAGTTCATGACCCATCCCGCCGTTGTCTGGTCGACATGCAACCAGGCCGTTCCCACCCGCTTGGCGTGGAGATTGCCATCGGCATCCTCCCAACGTTGTTGCAGCACCAATGCCATTTCAACAGGGTCGTAGCCATCAAACTCAGAGGCGCGGAACGTCGTGCTCTTTATCAGCTTACCCGTGTTTGGAATCACGGCTTTATAATTGAACAACAAGGCTTTAGGACGCTTAGTAAAAGGGACACCCCAAGTCATGACAGCATAGGGGTTTTTGATGCCCGACACAGGTTCCTGCGTCTGTCCCCAAAAGATGGCCCCTGCCGCCATCACCCTAACATTAATGATGCCCGCCACTTTGCAAGCTGCCATCTGGGAAACCATCTTGGCACATTTTCCCGTCGGGCCGATGTCGGGAGTGACATTGGTACTGGTCTTCACCACACCCATTACCTTGGCATAGACATTCGACGACGACCATATGGTGTTTTTATTAGAGTACACCACATTACCCCGAATGGTATCGGTAGGGCCAACCATATACACTGTCTTTTCCTGACCACCAATAACCTGGGATTCAGTAATGTAGCGTACTGCCCACTGATCGAAGTCACCGAAAGGCACCTTTTCATAGCGTTGGGCAGATGCTGTCAGGCAGGCCAACAGAAACAATAGGGTCACTTGTATTTTCGCCATAGTGTGTCAACGAGTTTTTTAGGCAGCATGGCAATCAAAGGCGGCAGATAGAGGTTCATGAAACCGGGCTTCACTACCCGTTTTTTACGCATCATGCCCTTCAACGCCTTCCTGACCAGCCATTGCGGCGTTCCAATCACTCCAATTTTCACGCCAAAGTCTAACAAACTGGGCTTTAATTTGTAAAGCGGCGTAGCAATGGCGGCGGGACAGACCGTCGTGACGCCTACGCCGTATGGCCGCATCTCGAAATAGAGCGACTTGCCGAAGCTCTTCAGATAGGCTTTCGTAGCAGAATAAATCGTGATGCCTGGACAAGGCAGTTTGGCCGCCATCGACGACATATTAATAATGTAGCCACAGCCGCGTTGTTTCATCTCCTCGCCAAACAACATGCAGAGCCGTGTGGGTGTATAGATATGCAGCCGCATCATCGTCAAGGCTTTGGCTTCGTTTTGCGTGGTCAGTTCCTCGAAGAAAAACATGCCCGCGTTGTTGATGAGGATGTCGATGGCAAGGTTTTCAGCCTGACAAAAGGCCAGCAACTCCTCTGCCGCCGTGGCCGTAGCCAAGTCTTGAAAATGAGGGATGACTTGGATGGATTTGCCCGTCTTCAGTTCTTCGGCCACTTTTTGCAGTTCGACCTCTTGGTTACTAACCAACAACAAATTACAACCGATTTCAGCCAGCTGACGGGCATATTCCAGGCCCATGCCCGAGCTGCCGCCCGTAATCAGTGCCCAAGGCTGACGACCTTGCGTCGCCTGAAACCGTTCAAGCCACCTCTTTCCGTTCATTGATTCTTCTCAGCGCGTTTGATTTCTTTCCTAAGCTTTTTCGGCAGCTCCTCATCCACGCAATGGTGGCACTTCATCTCCAAAGTGTACATGCGTCCGATGCAGTAGTTGGAGTGTTTGCACTCACTACGCGTCACCTCGCCGCTATGCAGCTTGTTGACGAAATCGGTGTCGTTGATCAAAGCACGAGCCATCTGCAAGGCCACGAAGCCCGAGTCGAGCACCTCCTCCATCTTTTCTTTCGAGACCATGCCACCGACGTAAATCAGCGGCATCTTCAGGTTTTGGCGGAACACCTTGGCATCCTCCAAGAAATAGCCTTCGCTGTAGGGCACCGTGGGCACCATCAGCCGCCCGAACACCGCCAAGCCAGCCTTAAGCCACCAGAACTTCTTCGTGTCCATGTAGTAGGCCATGGTCTTGAGCGGCATCGCACCACGCATCACCTCCATCGGGGCCTTGCTGACAAAGCCTGCTGTCAGCACGAGGGCGTGAACGCCGAGTTTCTCCAGCTCTTTGGCAACGATGATGCAGTCATCCTGGTCCATACCCTTACGGAAGCCGTCATGCATGTTCACCTTGACCACCACAGCCATGTCGTTGCCCGCGGCACGCATCACCTCCTCAATGACGAGTTTCATGAAGCGCATCCTATTGTCAAGGCAACCGCCGAACTCATCGTGACGGTGGTTGGTGTAGGGCGACAGGAACTGACTGATGAGGTAGCCGTGTCCTGCATGGATCTCAACACAGTCGAAGCCAGCCTTTCGGGCGAGGTTGACGGCCTTGCCAAAGTCGAGTACCAACTCATAAATCTCGGACTTTCTCAGCTTCCTGACAAAGGTCGGCGAGTAAAGATTGAAGCCACGCGAGGCACCCACGGGCGTACAGTGGCAGGTGGCGCGGTGGGTCATATTGCCGCAGTGCCCCAGCTGAATGGAGGCCTTGGCACCGTAGCTATGGACAGCGTCGGTAAGGCGTTTCAGGTCGGGGACAATCTCCTCGCGCATCCAGAGCTGGCCGTCAAACGATAGGCCCGATTGGTTGACGGCGGCATAGGCCACCGTCGTCATGCCGACACCACCTTTGGCGACGGCCGTATGATAGTTGAACAAGTCGTCGGAGGGACGGTTGCCGTAGGCCATATTCTCGAAGGCCGCTGAGCGTATCACCCTGTTGCGCAAGGTGATAGGACCAATCTGGCAGGAGGTGAATATCGTTGAGTTTTCCATAGGTCAATATATAAAAGGTATGATTCTCTTGACTTTTTTCGTGTCCAGTTCGTCGCCAAACTCCTCTTTATAACGGTCATAGATGCGTGCCGCACGGGGACAGAGGTTGGCGAAGGTCCACAAGGCGAACACCGCGCCCGCCCACGACCAGGTGAGGATAGCGAAGCCGACCCATTCCACGAACTCGCCGAAATAGTTGGCTGAGGTCACATAGCGGAACATGCCCTGTTGGGGCAGGTAATGCTTCGTGTCGCCTTCCTTGCGCAGGTTGCGGATGATGTCATCGGACTGGATATTGATATACATGCCGGAGATAAACACCAGAAAACCGGCGATGAAACGCGGGTCTGTGAGCCAGTCGGCGGGATAATAGTCTACAGGTGAGAAGTAAAAAATCCAGCCACCTTGCATCAAGGCATTCAGCACATTGAAGGTCACACCCATCAGGACGATGGACAGGGGCATCACGCTGTGTCCACGCATGCGGAACGGAAACACGAACGAACGCTGGATGTAATGCAACTCAAATAAAAAGAGGAAGGCCAAACGCACCAAGTCGCCGCGACGGTCCGAAAAGAGCCACAGCAGCAGCATGGCAAAGAACACAGGTGACTCCATGAGCACCCAGCCCACTTTGTTGTCGACCGCAGGCCCCCATTTGGGGTTATAGAACTTGCCGTAGCCCGCATCCACGAAATACAGGCTAACGAAGACCACCACGGCCACCACGGCCATGACAATCAGAAATAAATAATAGGAGTGTAAACTCATTCCCCCATGATGTTGGCATAGGCTTCCTTGACTCTAACGGTCAGGTCTTCCGTGCCATTGGCATCGATAGCGGCCATAAACCTCAGTCGCGCGTTGTCATACTTCATCTGCTCGTCCTGAGTCATGCTTCTACCCACCTCAAAATAGTTCTTGCTCATCAAGATAAACTGGTCAAAGGTGGCATCCCATTCCTCAGCCGTATAATGTTTCGACAGCTTTTCCACTTGGCTCACGAACTTCTCGGCATTGACGGCGATTTCGCGCGGGTTATCGGTGATTTGATAGGTGGCTGGACCACGATTGCATCCTGCAAAGGCCAGCAGGACAAACAACAGAAGCGGTAATACTTTTTTCATTTTATAAACGATTTAGTGTGCAAAAATACGACTTTTTATTTCGATTTGAGAATTTTTCCGTATTTTAGCCGACCTTTTTGTTGTCGAACTGTTGTCTGTTGAACCGTTGAATCGATTTGCCGGCATCATTAAAGTATCACAAAAATTATGGAACAACAATTAAACATTTAAACAATAAACAATCAACAAAATGAGCACTATCAAAGATTTAGAGCCGAATGGCGTATGGAGAAACTTTTATAGCTTGACCCAGATTCCGCGCCCTTCGAAGAAAGAAGCCAAAGTGATCGCTTTCATGAAGCAATGGGGCGAAGAGCACGGCCTTGAGACCATCGTCGACGAATGCGGCAACGTCATCATGCGCAAGCCTGCCACCCCCGGCATGGAAAACCGTAAAGGCGTCATCTTGCAGGCACACCTCGACATGGTTCCGCAGAAGAATGCCGACAAGGTACATGATTTCGAGAACGACCCGATCGAGACCCATATCGAAGACGGTTGGGTGAAGGCCAACGGCACCACCCTCGGCGCCGACGACGGTCTGGGCGCTGCTGCCGCCATGGCAGTCCTCGAAGCCACCGACCTGCAACACGGCCCCATTGAGGCCCTCTTCACCATCGACGAAGAGACCGGCATGACGGGTGCCAACTTATTGAAACCCGGTGTGCTGAAAGGCGACATCCTGATGAACATGGACTCCGAAACCGAGGGCGAGCTTTACGTAGGTTGCGCGGGTGGCGTCGACAACATCGGCACCTGGACGCCTACGTTTGAGGCTGTCCCCGCTGGCATGAAAGCCTTCCGCCTATTTGTGAAGGGCCTGAAGGGCGGTCACTCAGGCATGGACATCAACTTGGGTCGCGCCAACGCCAACAAGGTGATGAACGCCATGCTGCTGATGGCAGCCGAGAAATACGGTCTGCGCCTCGCCACCATCGACGGCGGCAGCCTGCGCAACGCCATCCCGAGAGAAGCCGAAGCCATCGTGGTCGTCCCTGCCGACAAGGAAGAAGAATTCAAGGCGTATGCCGCTGAATATGAAGGCATCTGCAAGGAAGAGTTCGCTGAAGTCGAGCCTGACCTCGCCATCCTCTGCGAGCCTGCCGCGATGCCCGAGAAGGTCATCGACGTGAAGACGCAAGACAACATGTTCTGCGCCATCGCTCGCTATCCTAATGGCGTCATCGCCATGTCGGAGGACTTTGAAGGCACTACCGAGACCTCAAGCAACCTGGCCACCTGGAAGATGGAAGACGGCAAGATCACGACCGCTTCGCTGACCCGCAGCCTCGTCGACGCCGCCAAAGACAAGTTGGCCGAACAGATCCGCAAGAACCTCACCGACAATGGCGCCGAGGCTTACTCCACCGGTGACTATCCCGGTTGGAAGCCCAACATCAACTCGACCATCTTGAACCTCATGAAGAAGGTCTATCTAGAGAAGTTCGGCAAGGAAGCCAAGATCATGGTCATCCACGCCGGTCTGGAATGCGGTATCCTCGGCTCGAAGTACCCGAACTGGGATATGGTGAGCTTCGGCCCGACCTTGGTGCACCCGCACTCCCCCGACGAGGCCCTGCTCATCGAGAGCGTTCAGCCCTTCTGGGACTTCATCGTCGAGACGCTGAAAAACATCCCTGGAAAAGAAGCCGTTGCGTAAGCAACTAAATTTCAACGATTTGAAAAAGGCGAAATCGAATTTGGTTTTGCCTTTTTCATTTTTTTCAAGAAAAATGTTGGAGTAAAGGAAAATCTTCGTACTTTTGCAGCCCAATTCAAAGGGATTTTAGCGAAAAATAACAAATAAATACGATAGAGAGATGAAGCGCACTTATCAACCTTCGAACAGAAAACGTAGAAACAAACACGGTTTCAGAGAGAGAATGTCAACGGCTAACGGCCGTAAGGTCTTGGCCCGCAGAAGAGCCAAAGGCAGAAAAAAACTTACAGTTTCTGACGAGTATTAAACCTCATTCCGCGATAGCGGAACGGAAGCCGTTATATTTCTCATTTAAGGTAACGAAGGCGACCCTTTTGGGGATCGCCTTTTGTTGTTTTTGTTCCTGATGGCGCATCCCGATGGGATGCAAGCGGTTGCTCTTTGTAGTTTTACCGAGCGTGGCATCCCGATGGGATGCTTTACTTTTCGCAGCGATAAATAATCTCCTCTCCCCTGCGCGCCAGATGCATCCGCTCACGCTGGTCTTCTGAAATCTCGTAATAGATCCTGTCTTCCGTCACCGTGAAACCTGCCTTGCGCAGCACATCTGCATAGTCGCGGCCAAACTGGCGCACATGGTCATATTGTCCGAACAAGCGTTGACGCTCTTTCGGGTCGGTGATGCTTGGGTCTTCAAAGGTATCCACATCAGGATTGATGGGCACGAGGAGAATCGCCCAGCCACCGGGCTTCAGGATGCGCTTGATTTCAGAAAAGGCCTTGTTCGCGTCACTGACATGCTCCAGCACATGGTTGCAAATGACCACATCGTAGGTGTCGCTCGGCTGGTCGATGGCGGTTACATCAAGGTGCAGGTCAGCGATGGGTGAATCGAGGTCGGCGGTGGTGTAATCGAGGTTCTTCAAGGCTCGAAACCGCTTCAGGAAGGGCTGTTCGGGGGCAAAATGCAAAACCCTCAACGGCGCGGTGAAGAAATCCGTCTTCTCTTTCAGATAGAGCCACAGCAGACGATGTCTTTCGAGCGACAAGCATTTGGGACACAAGCGGTTGTCTCCTGCCTTACCATAGCCGTAGGGCAAGAACTTGCGGAAATGCCCGCCGCAAACGGGGCATTCCACCTTGTTACCTATATAGAATGGGCGCACCAAAAGGCTGAACAGATAACTCAACTTGATGAGCCACTGGCGGGGAAAAATCTTGGTAAACAGGGAAATCAGTTTCTTCATTTTCGGATTATCGCGTTTGATAGCGCAAAAATACGGAAAGAATCCCTATCTTTGCAAAAAAGTTTGAAAATGCAGTTTTCAATCATCATACCCGTCTACAACCGCCCCCAAGAGGTCGATGAGTTACTGGAGAGTCTTTGCGCGCAGATGTTCAAGGATTTTGAAGTCGTGGTGGTGGAAGACGGCTCGACGGAGAAGTGTGACGACATTTGTCAAAAATACAGCGACCGACTGCCCGTCAGCTACTACTACAAATCCAACTCCGGCCCTGGTCCGTCGCGCAACTACGGCGCTGAACGCAGCCAAGGCGAATACCTCATCATCTTGGACTCCGATGTCATCGTGCCCGAAAACTACTTGGAGACCATCAAAGCTGAGCTTGACTGTGAGCCGTGCGACGCTTTCGGTGGTCCTGACCGCGCACATGAATCATTTACACCCATACAGAAGGCCATCAACTACGCGATGACCTCTTTCTTCACCACAGGCGGCATCCGTGGAGGCAAGCGGAAGATGGACAAATTCTACCCTCGCAGTTTCAATCTCGGCATCAAAAAAAGCGTCTACGAGGCCTTGGGCGGCTTCGCCCCCATGCGCTACGGCGAGGACATCGACCTCAGTACAAGGATTTTCAAGGGCGGCTACAGCTGTCGTCTCTTTCCCGAGGCTTTCGTCTACCACAAGAGGCGCGTTAAGTTCAGCTCGTTTTTCCGTCAGGTGAAGCACTCGGGCGAAGCGCGTGTGGTGTTGAAGAACAAATACCCCGAGACCTTCAAGCTCGTTCACCTCTTGCCCGCCACTTTCGTGGTCGGCAATCTGATGCTGGTCCTCTTGGGCATCTTCCACCATTGGCAGTGGTTCACACCCATCGTGCTCTATTGCCTGATGGTCTTCTTCGACTCGCTCATCAAAAACAAGAGCCTTAAAGTCGCGTTGCTCAGCGTCCCCGCAGCCTATTGCCAGCTCTTCGGCTATGGCACAGGGTTCCTTGAGGCGTCGTGGCGCGACATTTTGCGCAAAAAACAGCCACCGCAAGCAGAAAAACCGTAATTTCGCAGCATAATAATACAATCATGGGAAGTCTTTTGAGAATAATACTCTATGCCGTTTTGATTTTTTACGCATTCAGCATGCTTATCAAGCTGATATTCAGGCGAAAGATGAAGAAATTGCAGCGTCAGATGGAGCAATACACGCAAGACGAAACCGCCCCGCAACCCGAAGGGACGAAGAATCCCCATGTCGACCCGAGCATCGGGGAATACACTGATTTTGAAGAAGTCAACACAGAAAACAATTAAACCATGAATAACACCCCTGCAACAAAGGAAAAGAGGAATTTTTCGGCCCTTCAACAGACTCAAGGACGGAAAATTTGGAGCATCATCGCAGCCATCGTAGTCTTCGCCGCCATCACTTGGGTCTACTTCTACCCCGTGTTTGAAGGCAAGCGCATCAAACAACACGATATGGAGATGCACAAAGGCATGGCGCACGAGCTTACCGAATATCGCGAGAGTACCGGCGAGACGGCGCTTTGGACCGATGCGCCTTTTGGCGGCATGCCGGCGTGGAACATCACTGCGCCCATCAAGACCAACCTCTTCCAATATGTGCATAAAGTGCTCTCCATCGGGCTGCCGAGTCCTTTGGGAAGCGTGTTCATCGCCATGTTAGGGTTTTTCATCCTGATGATGATTTTGGACGTCGGTTTCTGGGTCAGCCTCGTCGGCGCCATCGCCTACGGATTCACTTCCTACCTGTTCATCGTCATCGGAGCGGGACACAACGCCAAGACCTTCGCCATGGCCTATGCACCCCCAGTCATCGCAGGTATCCTTCTGACCTACAAGGGGAAATATCTCTGGGGCGCCATACTGACTGCCATCGCCTTGTCGTTGGAGCTTCTCGCCAATCATCTGCAAATCACCTATTACCTATTGCTCATTATCGCAGTTCTGGTCATCGCCGAGTTCATCGCCGACATCAGAGAGAAGAGGCTCGTCCATTTCTTCAAGGCCAGCGCAATTCTGGCAGTAGTTGCCGTCATCAGCATCCTCACCTTCTCGGTGAAGCTCTATGCCAACTACGAGTTCGGCAAGGAAACCACCCGTGGCAAACCCGTGCTGACCCGCGACGAAGCCAACCAGACCACGGGCCTCGACCGCGACTACATCACGCAGTGGAGCTACGGCAAGGGCGAGACTTGGAGCCTGCTCATCCCCAATGCCAAAGGCGGTGCCTCGGCCATCATCGGGAAAGACAACCCCGCGCTGAAAAACAACGACAAAATCACTGGAAATTACAAACTCGCCATAGCCAACTGCTATTCCTATTGGGGCGACCAACCCATCACAAGCGGCCCCGTCTATGTGGGCGCCATCGTCGTGTTCCTCTTCGTCCTCGGCGCCTTGACCGTGAAAGGCAAGTTGAAATGGGCCTTGCTCGCCGCCACAGCGCTTTCCATATTGCTCAGCTGGGGCAAGAACTTCATGGGCTTCACCAATTTCTTCTTGGATTATGTCCCCGGCTACGCCAAGTTCAGAGCGGTCAGCATGACTTTGGTCATCGCTGAGATTACCATACCGCTATTGGGCTTCCTTGGTTTGGCTGAGATTGTCAAAAGTCCCGAAGACTTCAAGAAAAACCTGAAGAAATTCTATATCGCCTTCGGTGTCACGGCGGGCATCTGTCTGCTGTTCTATGCCGCGCCGAAACTGTTCTTTAGCTTCACGGGTATCGCCGACAAGCAATACAACACGCAGATACTTAGCTATTTCAGCAGCCAAGGCGCGCCCCTCAACCAAAAAATCTTTGAAGACGGGTTGACCGATGTGCGTGTGGCCATCTTCCGCAAGGACACCATGCGCAGCCTGATCTTCATCATCTTAGCCGCCGTGCCGCTCTTCCTCTATGGCAAAGGCAAGCTGAAAGGCCAGATTGCCTTCCCCATCCTTGCCGCTCTGGTGCTGATCGACATGTTCCCCATCGACAAGCGCTACCTCAACAACGACAACTTCATTGACAAGCGCAAGACTGACATGCCCTTCACGGCTACCGCTGCAGACCAATTCATCCTGAACGACAAGACGTTGAGCTTCCGCGTGGCCGACATCACGAAAGACATGTTCAACGACGCCAGCACCTGCTATTTCCACAAGTCCTTGGGCGGCTATTGTGGCGTGAAGCTGCGCCGTTACCAAGACATCATCACGCAGTATCTTGCCGGTGACCTCAACCGACTCAGGAGCGTGAAGACCACCGAAGAGATGGAGCAGACGCTTTCGCAGTTGAAGGTCCTCAACATGCTGAACACCAAATACATCATCTACAACCCCAACAGCCAGCCCTACCCCAACGACTTCGCCTACGGCAACGCATGGGTCGTGGACGACATCCAATGGGTCGACACGCCCAACGAAGAGATTGACGCCATCAGCACTACTGAATTGACGCATACCGCCATCCTGAACAAGGAATTCAAGGACCAGATTGGCAGTTACACGCCTACTTCTACCGAAGCCGACATCGTGCTCACCGACTACAAGCCCAACCAAGTCACCTACAGTTTCAATGCAGCCGAAGACAAACTGGTGGTCTTCTCCGAGATCTGGACCAGCAAAGGCTGGACAATGCACATCGACGGGCAGGAGCATCCCATCCTCCGCGCCAATTACATCCTCCGCGCCGCCAAGGTTCCCGCCGGCCAGCACGAAATCGTGATGCGCTATGAGCCGAGCATCTGGAAGGTGGGCAACGCGATTTCGCTGGTGAGCTCGCTGGCGATTATCTTGTTTGCAGTTGGAGCCGCCGTGATTATGGCAATCAAAAAGAAAAAGGTAGCTGAATGACCAAGGTCTTATTCATCCGATATAAGAAGAACAACGGTATCTTGGACGGTGGCGAGCAAGTCACTGAGATGCACTATAACGCGCTGACCCAATTGGTTGGAAAAGACAATGTTGACACGTATTATGTCCACAACCAAGACAAGAAACGCTCGCTGTTGGATTACCTACGCGGCGTCTTGTACTTTCCCTTCGACTATCATTTTGGTTTGACGCCGAAAAAGACAAAGCACCTTTGCCAATTAGCACAAGGGCATGATGTTGTCTTCATCGACCGCAGCGTTTTCGGCATCATTGCCAAAAAGCTAAAGGAAAGCGGCTACAAAGGAAGAATCATCACTTTCTTCCACAATGTCGAAGCTTTGTATTTCGACGCCAAGATTTCGAAACGAACACCGTTCAGAAATATCATCATCAGAAGCGCCGACCACAATGATGCCTATTCGTGCCGGTATGCAGACAGAATCATCGCATTGAACAAAAGGGACGACGGCTTACTCTTTGAAAGATATAAGAGGCACGCTGATGTCTTGATTCCCATCGTTTTCCGCGACCGATTCAAGCCCGCGTACCAGAGTGACACGCTCACCCAAGCGAAGCCTGATTGTCTGTTCATCGGCAGCAATTTTGCTCCAAACAACGAAGGCTTGCTTTGGTTTGTCAAAAACGTGCTCCCACGCGTTGAAATCAACTTTAAAGTGGTCGGGAAAGGCATGGAGCAACTCCAAGAAGTGGAGCCACTCTTGCGCGACATAGAAGTCATTGGCAGTGTTCCCGACCTCACCCCATACATCGCAGAGGCCGATATCATGATCCTGCCCATCTTCAAGGGTAGCGGCATGAAGGTCAAGACCTGCGAGTCGTTGATGTTTGGCAAGAACATCCTTGGCACCGACGAAGCCTTCGAAGGCTACGATGCCGATTACGACCGCATAGGAGGCAAATGCAACACCGCCGATGATTTTGTGGAAAAACTCAAAGATTTCATTGCGGCGTCTCGCCCAAAGTTTAATGCGTATTCGCGTCAGCTCTATTTGGAGAAATACGCCGAGCCAACGATGGTTGAAAGGATGCGGGAAACCATTTTCGAGGATTAAAGCTCCGCTTGCTGACACACAATATCAAGGTTACGATATTGTCTAATCGGATAAGGGCGATGGGTGGTTTTACGTTTACCAATCGACCAGTTCTTCACAGGAGTCATAAAATCGTCACCATAGAACCCCGCTAACCATGAAGCGGCCTTGTCAGGCATATAAAACTGAATACCCATAAATTCCCGACGTGAAAAAGAAGTCTTTTCCGCAGTAATAATCAAGCTGGGGAATCCATCTGTCTCATTCGCCTCTTTCCATTCCTTATATTCGTGCTTACACGCGACAATGATAGCAACCGTGTCTTCATCCTTCTCAAAGAAGTAATAAAAGTCGACATGAACGCCATTGTACTCGTATTGTTCTACTGTTATTTTTCCAGTTTCCTTAAAATAGAACTGACGCACCAAGCGGAAGCCATTCTCACGCATGTAATCGACCATATCCTCCGGTCGCTCCGTATCCATAATGCCAATATCAAGGTCATAATCATAGGGGATAAAACCTTTGTTGCGATAGGCTCCTAAAAGTAATCCGAAAGTAAAAAAGGGCTTAACGCCTCTTTTGGTCAGCACCTCGTCCACCTTCGACAAAACCTCCACGCCATGTTTCTTGATAGCTACAGCCTCCCGCTTCGCGATTTGACGATTGAGAAAAGTCACAATCTTTTGATATACTCCCAGCTTAACCGCCACTTTCACCGCTAAATCCCGAATAAAACTATGTTTGTTCATACGTATGTACTAAATATTAAAACTATTGAACATTTTCAAGGAAATCCTTGGTATGAATATCTTTTCTTATTTGCTCCTCAGAGGGCAACTGCATATAATCTCCGAAAATACGAGTAAGAAAAACTTCTACGTTACCAGGAACTGGCAACTCCACTCCTTCAAAATGCACACGCTTTACAGGAAAGACTTCCGAAAATCTCATATCATGCATAGGAGTCCCATTCACCAAACCATAATGCATTTCATCATTTTTTCGGAAAATGTCCAACGGGAAAGAAAATATTTCGATACAATCAACCAAAAACCAGTTGATTTTTGTCACAACCTTCCTAACCTTGTCATTCTTCAATCTATACATCCAATTAAGCAGAGCCGCCCTGGCTTTTGCACACACCCATGCACGGAGGAAACTATGCTTGGAAACACAAAAAAGATCAATCCCATACCCTTTGTATTTATACAAGACACCACGTGCGGGGAAACAACCTAAAAAATCGCCATCTTTTGCCCTGTATTTGGGAAACCCGAATATATAGTTAAAATCGGTTTTTCTACAATGCAATACAAATTTATCCGACTCTGTTTCAAGCAAAATTTTAATAAGCTTTTTGTAATCATCCTCATACAAGGCAATATCAATGTCGTCATCCCAAGGAATGAAGCCCTGGTGTCGCACAGCCCCCAATGCTGTACCTGCAGTAAGAAAATATGTCAATCCATGTTCCTTACATATATTATCAAGGACCAGCAACTCTTCAAGCAACTGAAGTTGAAGATTCCTTAATGGGGAACCTTCCGGCGCATATTTCTGTTTTAATCCTTTTGTATCAATCATATTAGAAATAGATTTCAGATAAAGCTAAGATTCCCTTGATAAAAATCTTCTATTATTTCCACAAAAGCCTTCGAAATGCTGTCATCAATATACAAATAGTTCTTACCATCTTTAATAGCCTTCAAGAAAGACACAAGCTCATAGCGTATCCCTTCACCATCAAGTTGATAGAAATACCTTTTGTTTTGCGTCGGATCTTCGCGACGAATCTCAAAATAATCCGTCTTCCACCAAGGGGCAGGAACATATATATATCCATTCGTACCTGAAACGACCAATTCCCCCTCGGTTTTTACGCCTTTCCCCACTTTGATTGACGCGACAGCCTCGGGATATACAAATTCAATTTTTGTAAACGAATCATACATCGTGCTTTTGTCTTCAACCCGAGACACTATTGACTTTTGTTCATATTTCACGCCCAACAGTTGGAAGACAGGAAGCAATGCGTTTGGCCCCCATGTACATATGCTATTCCATTTCCCCGTTTCATCAAGGGAAATGTCATTGTCGCGAAGACTTGTACATGACGCATCCACAGAAACCACCTTGCCAATACGCCCACTCTTCACCAGCAGCAGCAGTCTATAATATGCCGTTGAATAAGCTGTACGTATAGCATCCATCAAAACACATCCTTTTTCCTTGGCTAGGGCATTCAACTCTGACCATTCTTTGACCGACAAGGCTATAGGAGGTTCGCATAACACATGCTTACCCTTTTGCAAAGCCATCTTTATCTGATTATAATGGTCCGAGGGCTTTGAAAGAATGTATACTGCATCAACCTCTGAGAGCATGGCTTCATAGTCATTGGTAACACAGGGGAGTGCCTTTAATTCTTCGGAAAGGCCATTTGCGATATTGGAAGAAACAGTGAGCCCTTTAATAATCACACCATTTACAAAACGGCTTTCCCTTTCAAACTTATTCAAAAAAAGCGACTCGCCAACCAACCCAAGATGCACCTCGCGTTTTTCGGCTCTTAACTCAGAACTGGACACCCCTACCGTACGGTCTAAGTATACGACCTGGCAATACTCTTTCAAATAGTCAAAATAGCCGTTCCAATCACTCCCAACAGCAAAGACATCAACTCCATAGCGCATTATGTCGTCAATTTTCTGTCCCTCGTACTCTTCAACTATAACCTCATCGGCAATGCCTGTAGCCTTCACAGACTCCATACGCTCCATTAGTGACTGCTGCACATTAATCTTGCCACGTGCACGGTCGAAGCCATCTGCAGTGACACCAACAATCAAATAGTCGCCTAAAGCCTTTGCTCGTTCCAATAGCCTTTTGTGCCCATAGTGAAACAAATCAAAAGTGCCATACGTAATAACCTTCTTCATAATAGTTTAATCATTATCATCAACTTCAAAAAACACTTTGGCAAAAAACTCCATTGCCTTTACCGAACCCACGGTAACTCGAATCAAATCCTTCATCATGGCGTTACTATAAGGATGTACCAATGTCTTTTTCTCCTCTTTCAATCGTCGGTACACCTCTTGTGCATCATGTTTGGGTTTAATCAGAACATAATTACCTTGACAATCCATACACCAATACCCTCGCTTCTCCAGTTCCCCTATCATGTATGCTTTCCCCGCCTTTTCTTGTTTAATCAAATCATCAATCAAATCAGGATGCTCCAAGATACGTTCTGCGAACAGCAACCCAACGCTATTCATTTCGTATGCCAAACGAGAATTTTTCACCCAATGAACTATATCTTTATGTCCTACTATCATCCCTACACGCAACCCTGCCATTGACATCAATTTGCTGAAAGTACGCAACAATAAAACATTATTGTTTTCCATTGCAAAATGAAGGAATGTCTTTTCATAAAAATAATGGTATGCTTCATCTAATATAACTACAGCACCTACTTGTTTTGCTTTGTCAATCACCCTTTGTACTTCTTCCTCCGTATATAAATTACCAATAGGACTATTTGGATTGAGCAATACCACGACCCGAGTGTCATTGGTAACAGCACAAAGAATGTTTTCAACACTAATGGTAAAATCGGTATTATATGGCACTGGTTTATGTTTCAATCCTAATAAGCTGCAACAAACCCAGTAAATCTCAAAAGTCGGTGAAACGGTAACCACCTCTTTGCCTGGTTCTCCAAACAACTCAAGCAGAACCCGAATACCGTGATCAGAGCCATTGGTACAATATACATTCTCTTTGCCAACACCTAAATAATCAGCATACATACCTAAAAACCGTTCCGGTTCCGGATACATAGCCAAATACTCTGGCGACAACTCCTTCAAAACAGAATCAACAAACTCTTTCGGCAATCCCTCGGGGTTTTCATTGGCATCATATCGATGAAATGCACCACGCCCTTGCATGGGAAACACACGCGGGGTAGACTCAATATTAGGATTGATATAGTAACTCATAACAAAAGTTTTTCATGTGCAATCAACAGTATATTAAAAGCAAAAAAACCATCTCTCTTCATTCTCGCCCGCCAAACTACCACCGTTTTTTTCAATCACCCGTTTTGAGGCCGGATTCGTTTTCTCTACTGTTAACCATTTCTCCTTCACATTCATCTCTTCGGCCTTTTTTAACAATAATTTCAATAGCACCGTGCCATAACCATTTCCTCTATACATGTCGGATATTGCATATCCTATTGTTCCCCCTATCTGTCTTGAATGTTCAGTTAAAGCATGGCGTATTTTACCAATACCTACAGGGATACTGTCAACATATAGCCAAAATATGGTCTGCCCGACATATCCTTCCGGCAAATTCATTCCAAGTGACCAATCATTTTGCTGCTTTAACCATTGTTTATACTCTCCATAACACATCCCTTTTACTGGATTAGTAAAAGCATTTTCATTATTGCCAATAGTTTGAAGCATTTGAAAGATATCCTCTCCGTCAAACACCGATAATTGTCGCATTTCATATGTTTTGTCACTTGACATCATATTCGGCACAAAGATACAAAAATATTCCAAGTTATTCCTTTTTTTTAATTTTATGTTTGAGCGACTCCGGCCATTGCCAGTTGATGCTGAACACGATGCTTACCAAAAAGTTGCTTGAACAAAGCCATTTATGATAATTGCTTGAAAAAAAATTGATTTCCCAGGCAATCAATTGGTTTTATTGACTATCTTTGCTGCTGATATGGATTCTAAACCATTTAGCATGAAAAAAGCTTTGCTGTTTTTGGCGATCTTCTCCCTCACGAGATCTTTCGCACAATCCGTCAGCATTGGCGACATCCTCTGCACCGATGGGAGCACGGTCTGTCCGGAGCAATTTGCCTCGTCGGGCAAGACTGCCATGGGCATCGTCTTTTATGTGGACAATAGCGAGCAACGAGGCTGGGCCGTCAACCTGCACAACGACGCCGACGACACCAATTGGGTCAGCCCGGAGCATTATGGAGACGGATATGACATTCCTGAATTACCCAACCTGACCTACTCGAGAGACGACCTCTTCGACCTTAATGGATACCAAAACACAGCCATCATCCGTGCCTCTCACGACGCCGATTGGTATCCTGCCGCCTGGGCAGTCGATTTCGACCACGGATGGTATTTGCCCTCTGCCGGACAATTACGGTGGTTGATAGCCTATGTCAACGAAGTCAATGCATCGATAGCGGTGGCCAACGGAGCGCCCTTAGCCCATGCAAATCCCAATTGGTACTGGTCGTCGACCGAGCAAGACGCAATGCATGCCATCGTAGTCTCGGAAGGCGGTAGTACCGCGAACTACATGAAATGGAATTATTACAACACCTCAACCATTGGCGTGAGGAGCATCCGAGATTTCAGCATCGCCAAAAGAGACAGACACCTCATCGGTGATGTGGTCGTTACTGAAGGCGGGCAAAAAGGCATCGTCTATTATGTCTCGCCAGAAGACGACAGCTATTGGTTGGTGGCGCTCAACGACCTGCCACAGCCATATGCTTGGGGCGGCAACCAAGACATCGCCGATCTCCAAAATTACGAAAACGACTGGTACGAATTGCACGGTGTACACTGCGGCTACGATGCTACCTTACAGATACGTACCGCCCAAGCGTCGAACCCGAATTATGCGGCTAGCCATGTGAACTTTGACGATGGATGGCACATCCCTTCCGTAGGTCAACTGTCGAAACTCTTCGCCGCCTTGCCGCACATTGAAGAGCAACTGATAGACCAGGGAGGTGTCTCTCCTTCCGGCGACTATTACTGGACCAGCACCGAGCGCAACGCGCAAGAGGCTTGGACCGTCAACTTTGGCGGCAACGTCTATCAGGAAGGTGCCATTAGAAAAGAAGGAAAGGACAATCTCCATTCCGTACGCCCCGTATGGAGCCTGCCCTGCGAGGTCATTCCGCCAACCCCAGAACCCTCCTACCCCGACAACGTCATCGAGTCCGACTGCAACCAACCCTGGACTGGCAACGCATGGGACGCTCAACTTTTAGCATCAAGCCCCCAGAACGATATCGCCTCATACGCCCCCATCCTCGCGGGCGACATTGACGACAATGGCGTTGTTGATCTTGTGATTTCCCATTATAATGGGAACAACTATAGGAGCAACACACTTGATGTGTATAGCGGCATCGATCTTTCCCTTCAATACCGATTCAACATCCAAGACTCCATCTATCACTCCAACGGCCCATACGCTTTGGGAAAGTATCCTAAACCTGATGGTAGCCTACAAGGAGCCATTTTTGTCCATGGATACGACAAAAAAATCCGTTCCTACACCATCGACGGCACCTTGCTCAACGTTTCGGATCGCGCTACATCGTGTGATGGCATGGTCTCGTTTGCCGACTTTAATGGCGACGGCTATCCCGAAGTGTACACAGGCAGCGACATCTTCGATGCCGCCACACTGAAATGGCTCTGTTCCGGACCTGCGAGCGGCAACAAAGGTCTCAGTTTCAGAGGCGCAGCAGTAGGTGTCGTCAATCACCATCGCTGCTATTACACCATGTCGTTGGCCAGCAACGTGCTTGGCGACGAGCGGCAGGAGCTGATTTGCGGCAACACCATCTACGATGTCAACATTGTCAGCCGCACCAATCCCGCCCAGAACTCCATCACGGTCAACAAGACCATCACGCCCCCCTCAGGATTCCCGCAAGACGGCCACGTCAGCCTCGCCGACCTTGACCTTGACGGTGAATGCGAAGTGTTGGTCGTTCGCGACGACACCGACGACCACACCCAAGGAACAGCGTATTATTATGCCTACAGGCCCTCCGATGGCCAAATCTTATTCCATAAGACCAACAACTGCCTATGCGAAGGTTATCCCCTTATTGGCAATATCGATGATGACCCACATCCTGAAATTGTCTTCCTCGAAAAGCAGAACTATCCGCCCATGTATATTTATTGTTGGCGTTACACCACCCAAGAGGGGCTCAAGACAATATGGAGTTATCAACATGAGGACACATCGGGGCAGACGGGCATTACGCTTTTTGACTTCAACCAAGACGGCATTATGGAGATTGTCTATCGTGACAGTCAAAACCTTCGTATCATCAATGGCAACACATCATCGCCCCACAACGTTTTCTCAAGAAGAATGGCTGCCGGCACAGGTACCGAGTATCCCATTGTAGCCGACATCAACGGCGACGGGTGTGCAGAAATCGTTGCAACCGGATTGCTTGACCAATATTCCAATCTCCCTGGCCACGGAGCAATCCACGTTTTCGGCTGTCCCGGCAACTGGTCACCGGCACGGCCCGTATGGAACCAGTATATGTACCATGTGACCAACGTCAACGAAGACCTCACCATCCCTACATCCTGCTTCAACAAGGCCACTATCTTCACGGCTCCCGACGGCACGGTGCGACGGCCTTTCAACAACTTCCTTCAACAGGCCTATTACATCACTCCCGAAGGCGAGCCATACAACCCTGGTGGTTCCATCGAAGTCGATATCGTAGGTTCGGGCTGTCACGACTTCACTTTCCATGGCATCACCTACGACGAAAGCGGTCACTATGAGCAGCTCATCGAGTCAACCGAAGGCTGCGACACGCTCTACAATATCGAGGTCGACCTCGGGCAAGCCATCACACACGAGTTCTGGCAGCGAAAATGCGATTCATACACCTGGAACGGCTCCACTTACACTGAAAGTGGCAACTACACACAGCAATTCGTCACTCCCGAAGACTGCGACAGCATTGTCACCTTGCACCTCACTATCATTGAGGTAATCACCCACGAATGGTCGGCAGAGGCCTGCGACCGCTACACATGGAACGGCATTACCTATACCGAGCCTGGCGATTATGAACAGGAATTCGAGTCCTATGAAGGCTGTGACAGCATCGTCACCCTCCACCTCACCTTCTCCCATTCCATCGAGACTGAGACAGACATCACTGCCTGCGACAGTTTCGAGTGGGCCGGACAGGAGCTTACACAATCGGGCCAATACGACCATTTGTTCGTAACTCCTGGCGGCTGCGACTCGCTCGTCCACCTGCACCTCACTGTTAAGCCCTATCCCGCTGCTGTCGGCCCCATTACAGGTCCGACCGAGGTCAACGTGAGCACCGACCTCATCCTCGGACAATACTTCTACTCCATCGACTCCGTCGGCTTTGCTGACCGCTACGAATGGGAAATCGATGGTATCGACTGGCCAATGGATACCTCGGGCCTGCAATGTGCCCTTTGGGTGACCACGCCCGGCGATGCCATCCTGCGCGTCAAGGCTTGGAATGGCTGCGGCTATACCGAGCGCGAAATCCTCATCCATGCGGGTTTCTTCGATCTCGACGAAATGGACATTCGCGTGTCGATATATCCCAACCCCACCCACGACCATGTCAGCATCGAAGCCGAAGACATCCGGCGCGTCAGGATGTATGATTTGCAAGGGCAATGCCTTTGGGAGAATACCTTCGACCGCTGTGACCATGTGGATCTACCTTTGTCAGGTCTTGAATCCAAGCTCTATCTCATCGAGATACAAACAGACCATGGCATCGCCCGAAAGAAACTGATAACCGAATAGTCATGAAACATTTCCTTTTCCATATCATTCTGGTCTTATCGATTATGCCCGTTTGCCTTTTCGGACAATCCGTCAGCATCGGTGACATCCTCTGCACCGATGGGAGCATCATCAAGGCTGGGCAATATGCCTCTTCCGGGAAAACCGCTGAAGGCATTGTGTTTTACGTTGATGCCTCTGATGCGAGAGGTTGGGCCGTCGCCCTCGAAAACCAAAGTTCGTCTATCAAATGGTGCAGCGAGGCTCTTTATGGCTACGATCTCCCCGACCTGACCAACTATGGGAACGCCCGCGCTGCCATGCACGACTTAGACGGCCAAGCCAACACGAGCATCATCCGCAGCCAAGGCAGCAGAAACGACTTCCCGGCCGCCTGGGTCGTCGACTATAACCATGGCTGGTACTTGCCAAGCGCAGGTCAGCTGCGTTACCTTTATTCGTTAGCGCCCGAAATCAACGCCTCGCTGCAAGTGGTGGGCGGAACGGCACTCCCCTACCATAGCAACAACTATTGGTGGTCATCGACGGAGCACTCTGGCTTTCACGCTTTTGACATGAACACCGGTGGCAGCCTCGGCGATTATGTGAAGGACAACTACGTCAACTACCCACCCAGCGGCATCGGCGTGCGCCAAATCAAAGACTTCACCATACCCCATCCTGTCCATCCCGAGTATCATGTCGGCGACCTCATCACCAATGACGACGGCAGCCGAGGCATCCTCTTTTATGTCAATGCTGACCAGACCGAAGGCTGGATGGTGGCCTTGAACGACGCATCTACTTCCATCCCTTGGGGCAGCAACGGTGATGTGCCGAGTTTGACCAACCAGACCTGCACGGCACCATACGGCGCACTGCTCGATGAGACCGACGGCTTCGCCAACACTGCAAGCATCAGAACTTACCAAACAGGGATGAGCACCGCCGCCAATGCCGTTAACTACACGCATGGTTGGTACCTGCCCACAGCGGGACAACTGTCGAAACTCTTCGGTGCCTTGCCATTCTTCGAGGACAAGCTGCAGGCCTACGGCAGCACCTTTGCAGAGGATTACTATTGGTCGAGTTCGGAAGCCAACGCAAGCAACGCCTTTGCCTTGAGTTTCCACCCAGAAGCCAATGTCAGAGCCGGGCATTTTGTGCGCAGCGACAAATCGCTCAACTATCGCGTCAGAGCCGTCAGGAACCTGCATTTCGAAACGCCCCCACCTGACCCGACTTTGCCCGACAACATCCTTGATGATGAGTGCAACACGCCTATCCAAAGCACCCCTTGGGGGATACAATTGCTCTATTCCAGTCGTGAAAACGACATAGCCTCGTACGCTCCCCTTTTGGCAGGCGACATCAACGACGATGGCGTGACAGACATTGTAGTAGCCAGATACAGCGACAATTACTACCATTCCAACGGCATGTATGTCTTCAACGGCCAAGACCTTTCCGTGCAATCCTATTTCGACATCCCTGACACCCTATCCAACTATATCGGCTATGCCATCGGGCGTTATCCTATGGACAATGGCGAACTGCAAGGGGCCATCTTCGTCCACCCTTACGACAAATACATTCGTGCCTATGCCATAGACGGGACCTTGCTTAACATTTCCGACCGTCCAACATCGTGTGACGGGACGCTCTCTTTGGCCGATTTCAACGGCGACGGCTTCCCCGAAATTTACTCGGGTAACGACATCTTCGACGCCGCCACGCTGAAATGGCTCTGCTCAGGGCCTGCCAACGGAAACCGAGGCCTTGGCTTCAGAGGTCCGCCGCTCCACACCGCCGTCAACACACACCACACCTACTATGCCATGTCGTTGGCTTATGACATCCTCGGCGACACGAAGCAAGAGTTGATTTGTGGCAACACCATCTACAACGTGAACATCATCAGTCGCACCAACCCCTCGCTCAACTCCGTCACAGAAAACAAGACTATCACACCTCCTTCCGGGTTCTCACAGGACGGTCATGTCCTCGTAGCCGACTTCGACCTCGACGGTCAAGACGAGGTGCTTGTCCTACGTGACGACACCGACGACCATACCTTAGGCAACTGCTACATCTATGCCTATAAGCCTGCAACAGGGCAAATCCTCTTCCAGAAGTCGCATCGTGCCTATTGCACAAGTTACCCGCTCATTGGCAACATCGACGACGACCCCTATCCTGAAATCGTCTTGCTCGAAAAACAGCTTTATAACCCGGCCAAGATGTTTTGCTGGCGGTTTATGCCACAAAACGGTTTGATAACAGTTTGGGAACAGGTACACAGCGACTCTTCCGGACAAACGGGTCTTACCCTATTTGATTTCAACCAAGACGGCATCATGGAACTCGTCTACCGCGACAACCGCAACCTGCGCATCCTCAATGGCAGCGGAAAGAGCCACATCACCGGTAACGACACCATCCAGCCTTATGACCTTTACAATCACATGATGTCGGCAGGGACAGGCGTTGAATACCCCATTATTGCCGATGTCAACAACGACGGCCATGCCGAGATTGTAGCGACAGGTCTTCTTGGGTCGACCCAAGAAGTGGGCTACGGCGGCATCTTTGTTTTCGGCAACCCTGGCAACTGGTCGCCGGCACGCCCTGTGTGGAACCAGTACATGTATCACGTCACCAACGTGAACGAGGACCTCACCATCCCGACCTCATGCTTCAACAAAGCCACTGTCTTCACCGCCCCAGACGGCACCATCCGTCGCCCGTACAACAACTTCCTGCAACAGGCATGTTACATCACACCATACGGAGAACCCTATAATCCAGGGGAAATTGTGGAAATAGAGCATTATGGTGAAGGCTGCGAAAGCTACACTTTCCATGGTGTCACCTACACCGAAAGCGGCGACTACGAATACCAAATCGAAAATCCCTTAGGCTGCGACACGCTCATGACGGTGCATGTCCAGATTGGCGACACCATCCATACCGCACAATACCAGAGCGTTTGCTCACCCTACACATGGAACGGCATCACCTACGAACAATCGGGCATTTATGAGCAGACCTTCACCTCGACGCAAGGCTGCGACAGCATCGTGACGCTCTATCTGAACATCGGTGACCAAATCTTCACCCACATCACCGTCAGCACCTGCGACAGCTACTCGTGGAACGGGATTACCTACAACACCTCGGGAACCTACGACCAGACTTTCACCTCCGCACAAGGCTGCGACAGCATCGTCATCCTCGACCTGACCATCAAGGCTTCTACTCATGTCGGTCAGATCCATGGCGAAACGCTCATCTACTACCAGGCCACAGGAGACTACACCTATAGCATCGACCCGGTGGAAGGCTGCTTCGGTTACGACTGGACCCTTGACGGGCCTTGGGCTTTCACCGCTTCGCCTGACTCACCTGAATGCACCCTGAACATCAACACGCCAGGGACAGGTACGCTAAAAGTGCGGGTCTACACCGAGTGCGGCTACATTGAGCGCACCTTATTCATCAACCACGACGCACAGCCCGATGTGGTCGTCTTCCCCAACCCCACGCATGGAGAGTTCAACATCGTCCTTTCGGGCATGGAAGGCGAGGCAGTCATCACCATCTACGACTATCTCGGACAATGCATCGGGCATTTCAGCGTCGACACCGACCTGCAAGGCACCGTCGTGCCTTATTCCTTGGCAGGTAAGGCCGCAGGCGTGTATCTCATCGCCGTGACCAACCATTTCCGCTGGGTCACCAAGAAAGTTATCAAGGACACGGCTTCGAGCTATGGGTTCATTAATTGGGATTGGTAAAAAAGACACGGCAATGAAAAAGGCACTGTTCACACTTGCTTTCCTGCTTCCGCTGCTCGTCTTCGGGCAGACGGTCAAAATCGGCGACATCCTATGTACTGACGGGAGCACGGTCAGCCCCGAACAGTTCGCCGCATCGGGCAAGACCGCCATGGGTGTGGTCTTTTATGTGGACAACAGCGGCCAGCAAGGTTGGGCCGTCAACCTACACAATGACGCCGACGACACCAATTGGGTCAGCCCGGAGCATTATGGAGACGGATACGACATTCCCGAATTACCCAACCTGACCTATTCAAGAGACGACCTCTTTGATCTTGACGGTTACCAAAACACAGCCATCATCCGTGCCACCCATGGGGCCGATTGGTATCCTGCCGCTTGGGCAGTCGATTTCGACCATGGATGGTATTTGCCCTCTGCCGGACAATTGCGGTGGTTGATAGCCTACGTCAACGAAGTCAATGCATCGATGGCAGTGGCCAATGGTTCGCCTTTAGCCCATGCCCATCCCAATTGGTATTGGTCGTCGACCGAGCAGGATGCAATGCATGCCATCGTGGTCTCAGAAGGAGGTAGCACAGCCAACTACATGAAATGGAACTACTACAACACCTCGACCATCGGTGTAAGGAGCATCAGAGATTTCAATATTGGCAAAAGAGACAGACACCTCATCGGTGATGTGGTCACTACAGAAGGTGGGCAAAAAGGCATCGTCTATTATGTATCGCCAGAAGACGACAGCTATTGGTTGGTGGCACTCAACGACTTGCCACAGCAATATGCTTGGGGCGGCAACCAAGACATCGCAGAACTCCAAAACTACGAAAACGACTGGTACGAGTTGCACGGCGTACATTGCGGCTACGATGCCACCCTACAGATGCGTACCGCCCAAGCCTCAAACCCGAATTACGCCGCCAGTCACCTGAATCTCGACGATGGATGGCACATCCCTTCCGTCGGCCAAATGTCGAAACTCTTCGCTGCCTTGCCGCACATTGAAGAACAACTTATAGCACAGGGAGGTGTCTCACCATCGGGCGACTATTACTGGACCAGCACCGAGCGCAATGCACAGGAGGCTTGGACCGTCAACTTTGGCGGCAACGTCTTTCAGGAAGGAGCCATCAGAAAAGAAGGAAAGGACAATCTCCATTCCGTGCGCCCCGTATGGAGCGAGCCCTGCGGCCCATGCACCACCACCGAAATACCCATCGAAGGGACAGGCTGCAACAGTTTCACTTTCCATGGCATCACCTACAACGAAAACGGTCACTACGTGCAACTCGTCGAGTCGCCTGACGGCTGCGACACACTCTACAACATTGAGGTCAACCTTGGGCAGACGGTAACACACGAGTTCTGGCAGCGGAAATGCGAGTCGTACACCTGGGAAGGCACCACCTACACCGAGAGCGGCGACTACACGCAAAACCTGACCACGTTGCAAGGCTGCGACAGTATTGTCACGCTGCATCTCACTATCATCGGGACACTCACACATGAGTGGGCGATTGAAGCCTGCGACCGATACACTTGGAACGGCATCACCTACACTGAGCCTGGCGACTATGTACAGGAACTGGTCTCGTCCGAAGGCTGCGACAGCATCGTCACACTGCATCTTTCCTTCTCCGATGCCTTGGAAGTGGATGCCGACACCACAGCCTGCGGCAGTTTCACTTGGAATGGAAACGATTTTACCCAATCAGGCGTTGTTGATAGCACCTATATCACCCCTGGCGGCTGCGACTCACTCGTACATCTGCACTTCAGCGTCATGCCTTATCCCGAAGCCGTTGGACCTATTGAGGGCTTGCAGGAAGTCTATGTATGCACTGATCTCATTTCGGGCCTGTATCACTACCACATCGACTCCGTCGAATTTGCCACTCGCTATGAGTGGGAGCTTGAAGGTGCCGACTGGCCGATGGACACCATGGGATTGCTTTGTACCCTTAGGGTAACCTCGCCTGATGATGTCAAATTGCGCGTCAAGGCTTGGAATGGCTGTGGCTATACCGAGCGTGAGATTCTTATTCATGCAGGATTCTTCGATATCAATGATTCTCAAGGCATTCCATTCGCGATGTACCCCAATCCTGCGCATGACAGAGTAACGATTGAAGCCGAAGGCATCATACGCGTCAGGTTGTTCGATTGTCTTGGACAATGCCTTATCGAAATGAAGGAAAACAACGACCAAATGACCATCAACTTAAGCCATTTGTCTTCTGGCATTTACACCATTGAAACAACGACCGTGCGAGGTCGCGTCGTGAGAAAGTTGAATGTGATACGCTAAAACGCTTTCTTCCCACGGATGAGATTCCAGCCTTTGTCAATCACATCATTCACTGATTGAGAAACTTTCAACTTGTAAACGGTGACCATTCCTATAACGAGGAAAAGGCCGGATTTCAGCACGGCATCGATGACCAAGCCAATGACAGACTTTGAGAAAAGGCCTTTAAACCAAGGCGTCAAGGTAGAAGTCCACAGCCAGTTGAGGCCAAACAGAGCCGCGACAATCAACAGGACAAGCAACTGTTTTCCGCACAACGGTGACGTGCCTATCCTCCAGCGAATCAAGATAAGCAACAACGCATAATGCACCATGTATGCCACCAAAGTGGCAAAGGCCGCGCCGTTCACGCCCCAGACGGGAACCCATCGTGCATTGAGATACCACGCCAAGACCGTCAGTAGAATCGTGAAAAACAGGGAATAATAATAGATTTTGGAATAGCTCAACACCGTCGTCCCGATGTTCAAGGTCGAATTGATGAGACGGCTGAAGCCCAAAATCAGCACAGCCCACTTGCCCACGCGGAACACATCGCCGTTAGGCAACAGATCGAAAATCAAATCGATATTAATCCAAATAAAGAAAAACACCAAAGAACCTATCAGGAACTGGTGCAGCGAGACGCTTTTGCAGATGCGGTCGGCCTCCTTCACATTGCCCTCCGCCATGGCTTGCGAAATTTGTGGTTTGCTGATGGTGCCAAGCGAGCGGTAAGGCATCTCCACCAACGAAGCGATATAGATGGCGATGGTCAATACACCGCCCAAGGCCAGGCCTTGCTTGCCCGCCACAAAATAACGGTTCAATATTGGCGTAATATTACCTGCCAAGGCCGAGGTGATGAGGAACGCCGTGTAAATCAGGAAGTCGCGTCGTAGCTTGGGCGTGATGAAGTTTTTATCGATACGGAATGACACCCGATGCAAAGTCAGCAGATACACGATGTTGATGACCGTTGCCAGCCCGTACGACACGCAAAAGGCGACCACCATGCCCGTAAGCGACAGCACATGGAAGCCATAAAGCAGATAGATGATCAAAGTCATCACACGCAGGCCCACCTCACGGATGAAACGCGGCACCACGATGCGCATCAGCAGGTTCGAGTTGGTCTCAAACACCGAGATGTAGAGCATGAAGAACGCCAAGGGGATGACGAAGTAGATGTAATCGATGAATAGAGACGATTTCTCCGAAAAGAACGAGGCTATGGAACCACGAAAAGCGAAGAAGAATCCCAAAAAGATAAAAAAGCCCAACAAAGGGACAATCAGCGTCCAACCAAAGAAACCATGGTCTTTGTGCTCCTCGTCCTTGAAATAAGGATAGTAGCGCATCGCAGAGGTATTGGTACCCAGCTGGGCCAGGCCTGAGAACAACAGTGCCGACTGAAGAAGCACATCGACGAGGCCAATTTCCTCTGCCGTCAGGTAGCGCGTCTGGATGAAGAAGGTCGTGACGATGCCCACAGCCACTCCGAAATAGGTGGCGATAGTGCCTTTGATGCTCTGTCGTGCCACGATGCCCATGCCCTACTCCTCTCCTGAATTCAAATATTGGTTGTCGGTACTATTGCGCTCATATTCCACATACTCCTCGTAGGCCTTGATAATCACCTCGTAGTCCTTATTTTCTTCCTCAAGGCTCTGAATGATGGCATTTTGTTCCTCGATCTTCTTCTTCAGTTCCTCGATGCGGCGTTGTCGAGACTCGTTGGCTTCTTGATAGGATTGAATGTGTTTCCTTAAATCCTCGATGACAATCTCCTTGCGGCGGGACTGTAATTCGGTGTCGCTCAGCTTGTCGGCATTGCGACGGATACTCGAATTCAACTCGTTGCCCGCCAAAATCAAGATGGACACCACCCAAATCCAAAGCAGGAGGATGATGAGCGTGCCAATGGAGCCATAGAGTGCGTTGTAGCGCGAGAAATTGGAGATATAGATATTAAAACCCATAGTAGCCACCACGAACAATGCCGTTGCCATGATGGCGCCTGGGCTAAAGATAACGAACTCGAGGTATGTCTTGCCTTTACGGTTTGAACGTTTCAGTTCCTTGCGATAATGCTCATCATATTTCACATTGCCGAAATAATACAGCAGAGCTGTGGCAAAACAGAGCGCGAAAATGGCGACAACCCACCGCAAGAGATTAAACAAGAAGAACACAAACGGTCCGCCTTGGACGATTTCATGCGAAACCAGATGTTTGAGTGCCGTGCCGCCCAATGAAATCAGCAGGACAGAGACAACGAGAAGCGCACCGATGATAATCAACATGGCGATGGCGAAAAGACGCTGTACAAGCCAATCTTTCAAGTTGAGTTGCTTGTCCCTGACATAGTTGGCATAGACATTACGGAAGCCGTTGAAGAACGCCACGATGCCGCTGGAACCAAAGACCAAGCAGAGGATGATACTCAAGGAGAGTAGGCCATCGTGAGGCTGGTTCATGATGTCGTCGATAGTCTCCTTCACGAAGTCGAGCGTGCCGGAAGGAATCAAGAAGCCGTTGAGGAGCATCATCACGCGGTCGTAGAGGTTCGGGATGGGAATGTAGGGAACCAGTGTGAAGAAAAAGAGAATCAGTGGAAACAGTGCCAGAAAGAAGTTGAACGCCACGCCTGCGGCGCGGTCGATGGTGCGGCCCTTGGTGAACGACTTGATGAAGTCGATGACGACATCGAGCAGCGGCAGTTTTGTACCGGGAAAACGTACCCTACGCAGGTAGTTATCATCCCTGTTGTACCAAGCTTTGGCCGCGTCAATCTTAGCTTTGAGCCACAGCGTCAGCTTCCCGTCTTTTTGTTCGTTTTGAGCCATTATTCTGATAATATCAACCTGCAAAAATAGTGGTTTTTGACACAATAGCGAAATATTTGTAGTTTTGCATACCGAAAAAAACGAACGGCTATGTCTCAATCACTCTCAAGGCTTTACATTCACGCTACTTTTCATATCAAATACACAAGTGTAACTATCCGCAAACAAGACTACGAGGAATTGTATGCCTATATCGGACAAGTGCTGAAATCATTAGGCTGCCCTCCTATTCAAATCGGAGGTGTTGAAGACCACATCCATATCTTGTGCATCATGTCGAAAAACATAGCCTTAGCAAAGCTGATGGGGGATGTGAAACGCCATAGTAGCCGATGGATCAAGACCAAAGACAAATACTATGAGAACTTTGCATGGCAAGGTGGATATGGTTGTTTCTCCGTCAGCCAGTCGGTGGTGGAACGAACTAAGAGATACATCCTTAACCAGGAGCGACATCATCATAAAACGGATTTCAAAGAGGAATACCTCGCCTTCCTGAAGGAATATGGCGTGGAATACAACGAGGCGTATCTGTTCACGGATTAAGCTGCCCCTTCGGGGCGCATTCGGACGCGTCTTCAATTATCGCGTCGGGTGCCGCAGCAAGCTGCTCTGCCCGACGCTACCATCAATCTGCCCTTACAGGGCGATGCGACACAATAGCATTAGCTCTATCGCCCTGAAAGGGCTGTTTAGCCTAACCCAACGCAGAGCGTAGCGACACGTTGGGCAGCACCCCGGCAGGCAACAACAATGCAGAGCGTAGCGACATGTCGGGCAGCCGCAAGGCTGCAAAACAAAAAAAACACTACCTTTGCACCTCAAAGAAAACAATCATGGAAACAGAAACCATCTCCCACGAGGGCGTCGTTACCAAAATCACCGACGACGAACTGGAAATCAAGATACTGGCGCAGAGTGCCTGCGCTGCCTGCCACGCCAAGAGTGCCTGTGGCATGGGCGAACAAGCCGAAAAGATTCTCACTGTACCGCGACCTAAGAACAAGACCTTTGAACTAGACCAAAAAGTCAACGTGAAAATGGCCATCGGGCAGGGTAACAAGGCCGCCGTCTTGGCCTATCTCATCCCTATCATGCTGCTTTTGGCTGTGCTGTTTGTCTGCCTCGGACTAGGCTTGAACGAAGGTCTTTCGGCCCTCATCAGCATCGTGGCAATCGTACCTTATTATATAGTGCTTTACCTGCGACGCGACAAATTGAAGCAAAAGTTTGAGTATATCGTGGAGTAAAAAACGAAAATTTTCCTTTGTCAAAAAAAGGACTTTCCGTATTTTTGCGGGTTTAAAATTGAAAACAAACTCAAAATTCTATCCAAATGAGTAACACTTTACTTATTTCCTTTGCGGTTCTCGGAATCCTGGGCGGCATCCTTGCCGTGATTCTGTACTTCGTGGCACAGAAGTTCAAGGTGGAAGAGAACCCTTTGATTGATGAAGCGGAGGCCTGTCTGCCCGGCGCCAACTGCGGCGGCTGCGGCTTTGCAGGCTGCCGTGCCTTGGCCGAAGCCTGCGTGAAGCAAGCGGCAGAGAAAGGCAATATCGACGGTCTGGCCTGCCCCGGCACCGACATGGGCAAGGTGGCCGCCGTCCTCGGCCTCACCGCCGGCACCTTCGAGCCTAAGATCGCTGTGGTGCGCTGCAATGGCGGCTGCAAGAACTCACCCGCCAAGGTGCATTATGAAGGCGCTGACATCTGCGCTTTCGCCAACACGCTGTATGCCGGTCAAGGGGGCTGCTCGAAAGGCTGCCTCGGCCTCGGCGACTGCGTGAAGAAGTGTAACTTTGACGCCTTGCACATCGACCAAGAGACAGGCTTGCCCGTCGTCGACCCCGACAAGTGCGTGGGTTGCGGCGTCTGCGCCAAGAACTGCCCGCGTGGCATCATCGAGGTGCGTCCGCGTGGCAAGAAAGACCGCCGCGTCTACGTGTGCTGTGTCAATACCGACAAGGGTGCCTTGGTCACAAAGAACTGCACGGTGGGCTGCATCGGCTGCCAGAAGTGCTTGAAAGAATGCCCCTTCGAGGCCATCGAGATGCGCGGCAACCTGGCCTACATCGACCCCGCCAAGTGCAAGGCCTGCGGCAAGTGCGTCAAGGTATGTCCGCGTGGCAGCATCCATGCGGTCAACTTCCCCGCACCCAAGCCGGAGACCCCTGCCCTGCAAGGTGCCGAACCCGCTGTGAAGCCTCAGCCGAAACCCGAGGCTCAGCCTGTGGAAGCCAAAACCAATGTCGAATCCGAAAACACCGTCATAGCATGAACCCGATAAAGACTTTCAAAAAGGGCGGCGTCCATCCCGAAGAGAACAAGCTCTCGGCCGACATGCCCATACAAGACTTCCCGATGCCAAAGCAACTCATCGTCCCGCTGGGACAATGCCTCGGCGCACCGGCCGAATGCATCGTCAACAAAGGTGACCGTGTGCTGACGGGTCAGCTCATCGGCACGGCCAAGGGTTTCATCTCGGCCAACGTCCACTCCCCTGCCACAGGCATTGTCGCCAAGATCGACGTGGTGATGGACCACACAGGTTACTATAAGCCCGCCGTCTTCATCGATGTGGAGCCCGACCAATGGGCTGAAGGCATCATCGAGACCGATAAACTGCTCACCGACATCAAGTTGGATTCCAAGCAGATTATCGACAAGGTGAAGGAATGCGGCATTGTCGGCATGGGCGGCGCCACGTTCCCCACCCATGTCAAGTTGATGGTGCCTGAAGGCAAGAAAGCCGAATATGTCATCATCAACGCGGCTGAATGCGAGCCTTACCTGACCTGCGACTACCGTCTTCTGCTGGAGAAAACGCAAGAGTTTCTCATGGGTGTGAAGATCCTGATGAAGGCCGTCAACACCGACAAGGGCATCATCGGCATCGAGACCAACAAGATGAAGGCCATCGAACTTCTTGAGAAGACTATCAACGAACACAAAGACCTGTATGCAGGCATCGAGGTGCAACCTTTGAAGACTAAGTACCCGCAAGGCGGCGAAAAACAAATCATCAAAGCCATCACGGGCCGCGAAGTGCCGTCGGGCAAGTTGCCTATCGAGACAGGTTGCGTTGTGGTCAATGTGGCCTCGACCTTCGCCGTCTACGAAGCCGTGCAGAAGAACAAGCCTTTAATTGAGCGCATCGTCACCGTCACGGGCAAGTCCATCAAGAACCCAGGCAACTTCCGTTGCCGTTTCGGCGTGCCTGCCGACCTTCTCATCGAGGCCGCTGGCGGCCTGCCCGAAGGCATCACCGATGTCATCAACGGCGGCCCGATGATGGGTAAGTCGGTGTCAATCACCAGCTTCCCCACCATGAAAGGCACCTCAGGCATTCTCCTGATGACCCTCGACGAAGCCCAGGACCGTCGCCAGACCAACTGTATCCGCTGTGGTCGTTGCGCCATGGCTTGTCCAATGGGCTTGCAGCCTTTCTTGCTCCACAAGGTGGCCAAGCATAACGACTTCGACGAGACCGAGGCCAACCACATCATGGACTGCATCGAATGCGGCTCCTGCGAGTTCACCTGCCCCGCCAACATCCCGCTGCTGGACTACATCCGTTACGGCAAAGCCAAGACTGGAGCCATTATCCGTGCACGTAATCAGAAATAATTTGAAATCTTGAAATTTTGAAATTATGAATAAATACACAATATCAGGTTCGCCGCATGTGCATTCGACGGAAAACACGAGGAAAATCATGTACCGTGTGATTCTCGCTTTGGTTCCCGCCTTGCTTGTGGCCATTTACTATTTCGGCTGGTATGCCCTTAGGCTGACCATCGTATCGGTGGGTGCCTGCATGCTGACGGAATGGCTTATTCAGAAGTTCCTCATCAAAGGCCCCTTGACCATCAACGACGGCTCTGCCGCGCTGACGGGTCTGCTCCTCGCCTTCAACGTGCCCGCCAACCTTCCTATCTGGATGGTCATCGTGGGCAGCGTGGTCGCCATCGGCATCGGCAAGATGGCTTTCGGCGGCTTGGGCAAGAACCCCTTTAACCCGGCATTGGTAGGCCGTGTGTTCATGCTCGTGTCGTTCCCGACCGCCATGACCACCTGGCCGAAAGCCGCCCCCATCTTTGAGGCTGGCTTCTTCACTGATGCTGTCACGGGTCCCACCCCGCTCGGCATCTTGAAGGAATCGGGAAGACAGACCTTGGAACAGGTGGGCGACATGCAGTTCGTGGATATGGTTTTGGGTAACCGTGGCGGTGCTTTCGGCGAGATTTGCGCCATCGCGCTGCTTTTGGGTGCCATCTACCTCATCTGCCGTAGAGTCATCGAAATCTTCACGCCGCTGTCTATTATGCTCACCGTATACGTGTTCACGGGCATCTGCCACCTCGTCAACCCTGCGGTGTACATCTCGCCCCAGTACCACTTGGTGTATGGCGGTCTTATCCTCGGTGCCTTCTTCATGGCTACCGACATGGTGACCTCGCCCATGACCATCCGAGGCAAACTCCTATTTGGCTTCGGCATCGGTGTCATCACGGTTGTGATCCGTTTGTGGGGTGCTTATCCCGAAGGTGTGTCGTTCGCCATCCTAATCATGAACGCCCTCACACCGCTCATCAACAAGGCCTTCAAGCCACAGGTGTTCGGCGTCGTCAAACCCTCTAAAAAGTAATCGCCATGGCTAAGAAGAAAGAATCCACATTAGTTAATATGCTTGTCGCCCTGCTCGTCATCGCAGCGGTGTCGGGCGGCGTGCTCGGCTTGGTCTACGGCGTGACCAAAGACGCCATCGCCGAGGTCGACCAGAAGAAGAACGAGGCTGCCATCCAAGCCGTGTTGCCGCTGAATGGCGAAATCACCTATAAGGCCGACACCCTAAAACACAATTATGAAGGTGTCGACCTGACCTTCCCCTGCAACCTCGCCTTTGACGCCAACGGCAACTTCCAAGGTGCCGCTGTCAAGACCAGCGAAGGCGGTTTCGGTGGTAAGATCGACATGATGGTCGGCTTCCTCACCGACGGCACTATCAAAGGCACTTCTGTGTTGTCGCACAGCGAAACTCCTGGTTTGGGTGCCAATATGACTGGCAAGTTCAAGGACCAGTTTGTCGACAAGAACCCTGCCGACTTCAAGCTGATTGTCAAGAAAGACGGCGGCGACGTCGACGCCATCACGGCGGCCACCATCACCTCGAGAGCCTTCTCGAAGGCCGTGGACAAAGCCTATCAGGCTTTTATGGCCAACAAGGCACAATTCATGAACAACGCTCCCGCTGAGGAAAAAGCTCCTGTTATGGAAGAAGCCCCTGTCGAGGAGAACAACGAAACGGAAGGAGGACAAAGCAATGAGTAACAACCTGCAAACCTTTACCAAAGGCTTAGTCAAAGAAAACCCCATCCTGGTGCTGTTGTTGGGCTGCTGCCCGACCTTGGCAACGACCACCAGTGCCATCAACGGCATGTCGATGGGTTTGGCCACCACCTTCGTGCTGGTGCTGTCCAACATCTTCATCTCGCTCTTGAAGGGTTTCATCCCCGACAAGGTACGTATCCCCTGCTTCATCGTGGTCATCGCATCGTTCGTGACGGTGGTGCAACTCGTCATGCAGGCCTACGTGCCCGACATTTATGAGACCCTCGGTTTGTTCATCCCCCTCATCGTGGTGAACTGCATCGTGCTGGGTCGCGCTGAGGCCTTCGCCTCAAAGAACCCCGTGTTCCCGTCGCTCCTTGACGGCCTCGGCATGGGCTTGGGCTTCACCCTCGCCCTGACGCTATTGGGCTGCATCCGTGAGTTCCTCGGCAGCGGCTCCATCTTCGGCCTCACTATCCTGCCCGAGACGGCGAACATCCTGGTGTTCATCCTGCCTCCCGGCGCTTTCATCTGCCTCGGCTTCGTTATCGCTATCGTCAACAAACTCAAAAAAGAAAGTCACTAAGCCATGAAATACCTCATCATTATCTTATCGACCATCTTGGTCAACAACGTGATCTTCTCCCAGTTCCTGGGCATCTGCCCCTTCCTGGGCACCTCTAAGAAGACCTCCACTGCTTTAGGTATGGGCGCCGCCGTCATCTTCGTGATGACCTTGGCTACCCTGGTGACATGGCTGACAAACCAGTATATCCTGATTCCCTTGAAGCTGACCTTCTTGCAGACCATCGCCTTCATCCTCATCATCGCCGCTTTAGTGCAGATGGTGGAGATTATCCTGAAGAAAATCAGTCCGTCGCTGTATACCGCTTTGGGCGTTTTCCTGCCGCTGATTACGACCAACTGCGCCGTCCTCGGCGTGTCGCTGACCGTGGTCACCAAGGAGTTCAACTATGGTGGCGTGGCTCACATGTTGAGCCTCGGTGAGTCCATCGTCTATGCCGTCGGCATCGCCCTTGGCTTCGCCATGGCCCTGATCATCTTCGCTGGCATCCGCGAGCATATCGACCTGATGGAGCCTCCCAAGGGCATGAAGGGCACCCCTATCGCATTGATTACCGCTGGTATCTTGGCTTTGGCGTTTATGGGATTTACGGGGATTGTGTGACCTGTGATCTATATGGCCTATGCGGCCATGCGTAAAAGCAGGGACTCACGTCGCCTGCTTACCGATATGTCGTCCCTACGGGACTGGCTTGAACGAAAAGAGCTGCCGTTTGGTGGCTCTTTTCATGTTTTTTGGAACTTTTTCCTTGTTTTTTCAGATAAAGTTGTAATTTTACGGCATTATTTTCACAAAAAACAACCCGATATGAAACGCTCTATATTTGCTCTCTTTCTGTTGATGGCCTTACCGCTGTTTTCCATAGGCCAGACCTTCACTATCACAGCCTCAGACGACAGTCACATCAGCATTCACTTTGGGCTGGATTCCTTCAGCATCGACACCATGACCATTGAAGGCGAACTCATGCATAGCATCGCCACGCGAGGCATTGTGGCACCTAACGAATACGGACAGCCCGACGTGCCCACCTTCAGCCGTTTTGTGGCCATCCCGCAAGGGGCAAGGGCCATCGTTGAGGTGAGGACAAGCCGCGACGAAAGCATCCCTGGCATCAACCTCAGGCCCGCCGTGGGTGGCCAATGTGAAAACGACGCATCTCTGCCCTTTTATAAAGACCCGGTGTTTTACAGCAGCAACGCCCTGTTTCCCGAAAAGACTTTCTGCATGGCAGAGCCGCAACAGCTGCGCGGTGTCGATGTCATCCATCTCGGCCTCTGCCCCGTACAGTACAACCCAGGCACCCGAGAGCTGACCGTCCACCGCCACATGGACATTGACATCCGTTTTGAAGGCGGCAACGGACATTTTGGCGACGACCGTCTGCGTTCGCGCTATTGGGACCCCATCTTGCAAAACAACATCCTCAACTACGAAAGTCTGCCTTCCATCGACTATGATGCGCGCATGCAACGTTGGTCGCAGAGCCGCCCGATGGGCTGTGAATACCTCATCGTCACACCTGACGACGACGTTTACTACAACACCGTCCAAGAGTTGGCCGAATACCGGCGCCGCCAAGGCATCCTCACCCAGGTGATGCGCGTCACTGAGATCGGCACCGACGAGACCACAATCAGGCAAGGCTTCAGAAACATCTATAATAACTGGGACATCCCGCCTGTGGCTGTGTGCCTCGTCGGCCAGTGCTTCGAAGATGTGCATAGCAACGTCCCTGGCTATTGGACACCCCACCCCAAGGACAACTACATCTATTCTGACAACCCATACGCCGACGTCAACGACGATGAATTGCCCGACATGTGTTTCACGCGCCTCATCGCGCAGTCCTATGAAGACCTTAACCTCCTTATCGGCAAGCAAATAGAATACGAATACACCGCTCCTGTCATGGATGAGTACTACTACAATCATCCGCTGACAGCTGCAGGATGGCAAAACGACAAGTGGTTCATGATCAGCATCGCCACCGTGAGCGGCTTCCTAACGCAACATGGTAAGACCCCGTGGCGCATCAACGAGATCTATGCCGGTGATCTCGGCCCTGACTGGTCGACGGCGCCAGGCACCGAGGCCTTAGTGTCGTATTTCGGTCCTGAGGGTGTAGGCTACATCCCTGCCACGCCTGCTGAGTTGGGCGGTTGGACGGGAGGCAACGCCCAGCAAGTGATCAACGCCATCAACAACGGCTGTTACCTCATCCAACACCGCGACCACGGATGGAACATCAAATGGTACCAGCCTGCCATCTACGTCAGCGACTTCGACGGCATCAACAATGTGGGCAAGATGGCCTACCTCATCTCCGTCAACTGCCGCACCGGACAATACTATTCGTCGGAGGTCAGTTTCCTCGAAGGACTTCTCCGCATGACCCGCAGCGGCCACAACGCGGGCATCGTAGGAGCCATTGCACCGGCAGGCCAGACCTATTCCTACGCCAACGACATCTTCCTTTACGGCCTTTGGGACCTCTTGGACTCCAGTTTCCTGCCCGACTATGGGCCATACGCTTCCCATCCTGACGCGTGGATGCCTTCGTTCGCCATGGTGTCGGGCAAATACTTCCTGGATACCCAGACCTTCCCCAGCACCAACGAATCGATGCGCTCGTGCACCTACGTCACCTTCCACACCCATGGCGACCCCTTCTTGCGTGTCTTCACTGAGGTGCCTCAACCCATTGTAGCACAACACGACGCCTCCTTCTCCTGCTTCGTGCCCTTCCATGTGACCGCTCCCGCAGGCACTCAGATTGCGCTGACCTCCATCGAAGACGGCCAAGTGAAGATCCACGCCACCGCCATAGGAACAGGCGAGGAACAAGCCCTCGACATACCAGAATATGTCTTCGGTGACAACATCCACCTCACCATCACCGGTCTTAACCTGTTGCGTTTTGAGGAGGACATCCCCATCGACCCCTACGGCCAGCCTCTTGTGGTGGTCGACAGCCTCGCGGTGAACGACGGCGGGCTGACCATGCACTACGGCGAGACAGCCACGGCTGACGTCCACCTGACCAATGTGGGCCTCAACCCCAGCGAAGCCGGCACAGTTGTCTTTGCCTCAACGTCGGAATACCTTGACATCACGCAAGACGAGATGCCCATCGAGTCCTTGGCAGGCGGTGCTTCCCTGATGCTCGAAGACGCCTTCCGTTTCAACATCAGCGACGCCATCCCCGATATGACCCGCATCCCCTTCACCATCACCACACATTTCGGTTATGGCAGCCATGAGAGGAGCTACGAACTCTTCGTGGAGTCGCCGCACCTTGAGGTACAACTCACCGACATCGATGACTCGGAAGGCAACGGCGACCATCATCTCGACCCCGGCGAATATGCCAGGCTTACCTTCCGCATCACCAACGGGGGACACTATTTGGCCGAAAACCCCACCATCACCTTGAGCAACGACGAAGGCTATGTACGTATCATCAATCCAGAAGTCCTCTGCGACGACATCGCTGTAGGCAACTCTACTGAGGTCCGTTTCGATGTCTTTGTGGAATACATCGCAGGAGAGTCGCCTTATATCCATCTCATGTTACGCGCCGCCACCAAGGGTCTCATCGAAGACCTCGAATATGCTTGTCCTGTAGGTTTCGTTGAAGAGAGTTTTGAAAACGGCGTCTTCGAGCCCGGTTTCTGGACCAACGACCCCGACCATCCCTGGACCATCGACAGCACCATGGCTTACCACGGCGACTATAGTGCCAAGTCGGGCCACATCACACACAACGAGAAGACGTTAGTGAGTTTCACCTACAACTCCGTCGACATTGGCTATTTCACCTTCTTCAGTAAAGTGTCGACCGAGAACAACTACGACTGGCTGGTGTTCTTCCTCGACGGTCTGGAAAAAGGCAAATGGTCGGGCGAACGCACATGGACTGAACACACCTTCAGGGTGTTGCCTGGTCAACACACCTACACTTGGCGCTATTCAAAGGACTACTCAGTTGACGGGGGCATGGATGCCGCGTGGATCGACTACATCATGCTGCCCTGCCATCTGGACGAGACCGCCGAACAGGCCGAGCTTCCTTTGGATCTCCACCCCAACCCCACCGACGACCAGATTACTATTGGCTTGGAGCAGGAGGGCGATTTCACCGTACAGGTCTTTGACGGAAACGGTCGTCTCATCCTCACCGAGCGCAACACCAAAGTGATTTCCTTCAAAGGCCGTCCCGCAGGGATGTACCACATCGTGGTGGAGCAGAACGGGCAGCGGTGGAGCAGGAAGATCATTAAACTTTAGGACTCCGTAGTGGATCCCAATACCTGTTGTTTGGATAATCCAATCTTTTGATTATCTTTGCAGGCATGAAAGGGATAATGCCCATAGGTCTTCTGTTGGCTATCATACTGTCTGCCTGCATCCGCCCCAATGACGAATTGGTGGAGATGCACCATGACACATCTCTACTGGCCGAAACCTCCCTCGAACTATCGGCTATAGACAGCCTGATGTGGCAGCGGCCAGACAGTGCGTTGATGTGTCTGTTGCCTTTTTTCGACACCTGTATATACGGTGTGAACACCGTCTCTACCACATTTGACCGCCATTATGCCAACCTTTTGTTGGCGGAATTGCTGTACAAGAACGACTATTTACAAAGCAACCACATGGAATTGTTGCAGGCGGTGGCCTATTTCGATTCATTGCGTTGTAGAGATGTAGCGCGCCACTTCTCCACAAACGACGACCTCTTCTTCTTGGATGCCCGTGCCCACTACATCAACGGCGTAGGCTATTACGAAAACGGCAGTCTGGTGGAAGCCTGCGGGGAGTATTTGAAAGCATTGGATGTGATGGAAAGATATTGTGAAGAAACGGAAATGGTTGGAAAGAAAGCACAATTCATTGCTTTGACATATACACATCTGACAGATATGTTCTCTGGCCTCTATCTTCATGAACAAGCCATTTATTTTGGAAATATGTCAATAGGCTATTACAAAAGATACAATGTAGATTCATGGAATGTCGCATGGGTCTATAACAAGATAGGGTCTCATCATGACATGATGGATGAATTGGATAGCGCGTTCTATTATTATAAAAAGGCGGAGTTAGCAATGCAGGACACCAATACGCTTATGTATAGGGACATTGCCACACACCTGGCTTGTTTGGAATACAAACAGTATCCACAGAAAGCGGATGCTATCACTTTGCGCTTGCAAAGTCTACTATCGAAATCTGAAAGCGAGTATGAATGTATGGCTCGTTACATGGCTATTGGAGATGTTTTTTATCATGAGCATCAATTCGACTCGGCTTGGTATTACTTGTATAAGGTTTACACGGAAACTTCAAATCTTGAAACCAAGAAACAGGCCGCCGAATGGCTTGTAGACATATGCAAGGAGCAGAACGAAATATCTGCAATACATGAATATGCCACTTTTTTAGTTCCTTTTGCCAGCCAAGAAGAAGACAACAGCGGATTGAAATCGATGTTGACCGAATTGTATAATACATTCAAACAGAAAGAAATGCAAAGGGAATACCAAGATAAAGCCAAAAAACTGATGCGATATGCTATGTGGCTGTTGGGAGTGTTGTCTGTACTTGTGTTATGTGCCTTTTTCTTATATCGAAAGAACAAGCAAGGCAAGAAAAAGCTTGAGGCTCAGATGGAGGCAGAACGGCAAACCCATAGAATACAGCAAGCAGCTTTAGGTGAAAGACTCAGACGGAGCAACGCTGCATTAAGAGATCACGAAGCACAGGCACCTCTCGTGTTCCCAACGCAATCTGCCCATGACGGGAATAGGGCAAAAGACTATTTCGACGAACCTATTTGCCAACAAATCCTAACTATTTGTAATGACAAGAACAATCCCATCAAATCCACCGTTCCTATTATATCTTATTCCGACATTGCCCTTAACACCGTTCAGAAAGCCCAGCTTAAGGATGCCGCTTTGTGTCATTATGGTGCGTTGTTTGAGAAACTGAAACAACAGCATCCCGAATTGAAAGAAAAGGATTTCCTTTACTGTTATTTGAGTCTTCTAGGCTTGAACAATGTTCAAATTGCCGCATTGTTACAAAAATCAATCAGTACGATATGGGAGCGTGAGAACCGTTTAAAGCGGATTCTTGGCTCGAAAGACGACGTGGCTGTTACTCTAAATTTGCTGTTGATGGATTCAGTATCAAGTTGTTAACGGAAAATCCGAAAAAACCGAAAGCGATATTTCTTGACAGATAGTTGGTGAGCTATATAGTTTTGCATACGAATATAAAAACTACACAGTATGCAAAAGATTTTCAAACTCAAACAAATTGCTTTGCTGATAGGTCTTTTATTACCTGCAGTATGGTATGGTGCGCATGGTACTTCTTCGATGGGTGGCCCTAGTAACATTACTATTAAGAACAATAGTGTTCAAGGTGTTCCCAAAGGCTATGCCATCCAAGCCTCTATCAACGGCCACATGCTCGTTGTGGTCTTCACCGAAAACCTTGGACAAGTAGCTGTGGAAATTACTACGGAAACAGGCATGCCCGTGGACTATCTTAACATGACCACTCCCAATGGTTATCAGTTTTACATCACTAACACAGGCGACTACATCGTCACCTTTACCTTGCCCAACGGGGATGAATATTACGGTGAGTTTACGGTGACAGACTAAACAAACGATTTACAAACCATTAAAATACGAAAGCAATGAAAAGAATTCTATTAATCGCATCTATTATGCTGCTCATAGTGGCTGCACAGGCACAAACGACATTCAAGGTGCACAGCAATGGACAAATCAGTCTGCAAAGTGCAACCACTTCTTATGGAATACAAATTCCAAATTCGGGAGTTATGTCCATTGAACCCAATGTGACAGAAGCTTATGGAGTTACTTCACTAACTAAGGCTCGCAGTCTTTTGGCAAAAGCCTGGTGCGTGAGTCTGAATGCGCAATGGGCTGCCCTGCCTGTTCCTCATTCTTTCTATGTCTTGGGGAACGGGAATGTCTATGCATACGGCAGCTATCTCACCATTTCACAACCGGCTTCTCTTGGGAAAGGAATCCATCCCATTGAGAGTGCCTCTGAGATGGTCTCCCAAATGAATGGCTATTATTTGGATACGCATGAGTTTGAAGGCGTTACGCCCGAGGAAATCGAAAGCAGTGGAAATGTAATTCCTGAAGCCTTGGAGGGCATACTTTTAGATATGGAAAAAGGCCGCACGGCAGGCATGGTGGCCGAAGAGCTGGAAGAGATTCTGCCCGAGGCGGTTCGCCACGATCCAGACGGTCTTGTAGGCATCAACTATGATGCTGTGGTTACTGTGCTCGTGGAGGCATTCAAAGAACAGCAGGCCAGGATCGAGCAGCTTGAATCCATCCTGAGGGAGAACAATCTGCTGAAATAATCCAAGTAATCCTATGCAGCCATGAAAAAGTTTATTTACCTTTGCGGCATGATGTTGCTAAGCTTCAATATGATGGCGCAGATCGACTTGAATGACAGGAACTGGGACACTGTTTTGATAGAGAACTTTGACGAGGGTGCTTCCTATTGGGAATGGGATACATTTCGTTTCTTAAACTTAGGTGACTATAGTTGGAAAGCCTATATTGGTGGAACCATAGCCCCAAGTGGCGAGCATGAAGTATACCAGTTTGGCAACTCTCAAATCAACACAATTGATAACACCATGAATCTCGTTGCATACTACGATTCCGCCACAATACATCAGAACAATTATTATTTGCCCAACTGGATGACTGATTATCCTACTAACAAAGATAGTCTGTTTTATTTCTCTGGAGCATTGGAATATTACAAGCAACACTATGTTCAAAACGAAGATGAAAGGAAGTTTTTGTATGGATATTTCGAAATCCGTTGCAGGCTTCCCCAACATCCTGGTACATTTCCAGCTTTTTGGCTTCATGACCAGACTAAAGAAGGTGTTGACCCTCATTACGAGGAAATCGACATTTTCGAACATACTAGGAATCTGTTATATACTTATTGCAACCCGACCCCACCTCCAACAGAAGATTCATCCAGGGTTTTCACAACGGGTATTTACTACAATAATACCGGAAACAAGGCGAACCATGAAGATGAAAGCTTTGCCAGGAATTTTCCAGTTATTTCGCGTGCAACAGCCGACTTGAGCAATTGGCATATTTTCAGTTGCGAATGGCAGCCAGGCTCTGTTACTTGGTTTTTTGACGGAGAAGTAGTGAACCAATCCTGTCCAACCGATAGCATTCCTCACAGACCAATGCGTCTCAAAGTGAATTATGCAATCGATGGCTATGCATGCCCTGGCAATATGCCTATTTGGTTTGGCTCTGATACTATGGCTATTGACCATATTAAAGTTTATCAATTAAAATGGGATTGTGGAACGGACGAAGAAATAACTTGTCAGAATGAATTGGATGATTTTAAATACTCAGTGAAGAAATCCATAAACATCAGTTCAACCACAGAAGAAGTAGTAATAGAAAACAACGACAAGGTGACATTTCGAATTACAGACGAACTTGAAATCACGGGACCAATAAAAATTGAAAATGGTGCCGAGTTTACCGTAATTATGCAGAATTGCCCTTAATATTATCAGAATCATTTAAAAAATAGATGCCATGAAAAGAATACTATTTATCATGTTGACCTTGTCGACGTTATTGGATTTAAAAGCTCAAAACACTGAAATCATTTTTTTTGATTTTGAACCAGATTCCATTGTATACTATCCTATTGAAAAGTTATACATTGACCTTGACCAAGACGGAGATTCCGATGCCTATCTTTATACCCATGCAACTAGTGGGGGATGGTGGTTTGATATTTTTTCTCTTTCGGGTTGGGAGCTTCGTTGGTGTGAGGACACAGACACAATTTCCCCAATTAATGAACTGGCAGACAATTGGGGTATCGGTTTCAATTTATTGCCACCAACACAATATGAGAGATTTGCTGCACGGCATCTCACAGATGACGGCTGCTATTACGGATGGATACAAGTGTCTTACGGAGTGTATTGGTGGCAGGATAAAAACAGCGGGCAGAAGTCAGGCTGGCATTCAAAAGGTTATCTTATCCTTGACAAGCAATGCTTCTGCACCATCCCCGACTATCCCTTGCATTGGGGCCAAACCGAACTAATGGACATTGAAGAAACCGCCGAATCCGTTCCCTTCGCCACCCTCCACCCCAATCCCACCAACAGCCTCGTTACCATCATGGGCGAGAGCCTGCGACGGGCCGAGGTGGTCAACATGCTGGGGCAGCAGGTGCTTAGCGTGCAAGGCCGAGGCAACGAGCTGCAAATCAACATAGAAGCCCTGCCCCCTGGCATCTATTTCGTCGCCATTACCAACGAGGAAGGCCGCAAATGTGTGCGGAAGGTGGTGAGGGAATAAAACCACAAAAATTCTTCCTTCCGAAGAAAAAAACTGCGCTTCAGCAGAAAAAAAATTTCAGTATTTCAAAAAAGTGCGTATCTTTACGCGCTTTTTTTATTAAAATAAGTTGTCAAACAATCAAAACGACCATACCATGAAGATCTTTTCCCGTATCCTCACTGTCGCCATTGTGCTGCTTTCGGCCTTGGCCCTGAATGCGCAGACGCGCGACTTCACCTTCAACAACACGGCCCAGCGTGAAGGCCTCACCATCGGGCAGAACACGCGCTCCAACCTTATGATGCGCCATGCGTTGAAGCATCTGGAGATCGTCAACATCACCGACAACGGCTATACGGGCGACGTGCTGCAAGCTGGCACGGGCATCAGCCTGCCCGCCAACGCCGGCGAGCCTGACCTGCCCGCGTTCAGCCGCTTCGTGGCCATCCCCAACGGAGCCACGGCCCACATCGAACTGGGCTACCGCAGCATGACCACCATCGCCAACGTGGACCTGCTGCCCGCCGCACCCATCAAGTTCGACACCGACGACAGCCCCAACACCTACGAGAAAAACCTGAGCATCTACAACAAGGACGCCTTCTTCCCCGAGCAGCCCGTCACCGTCAGCGAGCCTTTCAGCATGCGCGGCGTGCAGACCGTGGCCGTCACCGTGGTGCCCTACCAATACAATCCCGTCACCAAGGAGCTGCGTGTGTACGACGACCTGCTGTTCGACGTGTGCTTCGACGGCGGCAACGGCGAGTTTGGCGACGACCGCCTACGCTCACCCTATTGGGATCCCATCCTCATGCAGAACCTAGCCAACTACAACCAGCTGCCCGTCATCGACTATGAAGCCCGCATGCAGGGATGGGTGAACAACCGCCCCACCGGCTGCGAATACCTCATCGTCATCCCCAACAACGAGAGCTTCCGCACCTATGCCAACCAGTTGCGTGACTACCGCATCGCCCAGGGCATCCTCACTGAGGTGAAGAGCCTCAGCGACATGGAATGCACCAACACCAACCAGATGAAGACCTACTTCCATAATGCCTACAACACCTGGGACATTCCGCCTGTTGCCGTGCTGCTCTTGGGCGACCACAACTCTAACATGAGTGTGGGTATTCCTGCTGAATATACATACCACTCGTCGAGCTACGGCAACTGCATCACCGACAATGGCTATGCCGATGTCACGGGTGACAACCTACCCGAGATGGCCTTCTGCCGCCTCGTGGCTGCCAACGCCACCGAGGCCCAGATGATGGTGAGCAAGCAAATCGAATACGAATACACCAACCCCAACCTGAATGCTTCCACCTATGACCAGCCCATCACCGCCTTGGGATGGCAGACCGAGCGTTGGTTCCAGATCTGTTCCGAAGCCGTGGGCGGCTACTGGCGTCTGCATGGCAAGCACCCGGTGCGTATCAATGCCATTTATTCCGGCAATCCCGGCAATGTTTGGTCGACCAACACCAACACCTCGATGGTGGTCAACTACTTCGGTCCCAACGGAGTCGGCTACATCCCTCAGACCCCTTCTGAACTCGGTGGATGGACGGGCGGCACCGCTGCGCAAGTCGTGAACGCCGTCAACAACGGCGCCATGCTGCTGCAGCACCGCGACCACGGCTACTACCAAGGCTGGGGCGAGCCTGATTTCAGCACCAGCAACGTGGCCCAGATGAACAACACAGGCAAGATGACTTTCGTCAACACCATCAATTGCCAGACCGGCACCTTCGACCACAACCCCGAGTGCCTCATCGAAGCTTTCATGCGCCGCACCTACAACAACCAGAACGCCGGCGCCGTGGGCTGCATCGGACCCACGCAGACCTCCTACTCTTTCGTCAACGACGCATACGCTTGGGGTATGTATGACCAATATGATCCCCAGTTCCTCCCCGACTACGGTCCTTACGCCGAGTATGAAGGCAACTGGAGACCCGCTTTCGGCAACGTGGCCGGCAAATACTTCCTGCAACAAAGCTCATGGCCGTCGAACCCCAACAACAAGGCCATTACCCATAAGATGTTCACCGCCCACTGCGACGCCTTCCTGACGCTCTACACCCAGGTGCCCACCGCGATGACTGTCACCCACCCCACACAAATCACGGCTGCCACCACCAGCATCAATGTCAGTGCCCCGCAGGGTGCCGTCGTCGCCTTGACACGCAACAACAACATCCTTGCCGTGGTCACCGCCACCGGCAACAGCCAAAGTGTCACTTTCCAGGCACAACCCTCAAATACCGACATCACCATTGTGGCCACCAAGCAGGACCGTCTGCGTTATGTGGGCACCATCCACGTCATCAGCGAGCCTAACCTCATCGTGACCTCGTTGACGCCCCACGATGCCAATGGCAACCAAGAACTTGAATACGGCGAGCAGTCGTCGTTCGACATCACCATCAAGAACATCGGTGACATTGCTTCGGTGCAGGCCACTGCCACCCTTACCACGGAGTCGCAGTTCGTCACTATCAACCAAAACACGGCCACCATTCCTGCGCTGAATCCCAACCAGACCACAGACCTGACGGAAGCCTTCGACATCACCATAGCCGACAATGTACCCGACATGACACGTATCGGTTTCATCCTCACCATGGTCGGCGGCGGCCATACTTGGACCCACGACTTCCACTTTGCTGTCCATGCGCCCAACCTGAAAGTGCTTGACCATTTCCTCGTCAACGACAACATCGTCAACAGAAGCAACGGCAACGGTCGCCTCGACCCCGGCGAAACAGCCATATTGACCTTCTCGTACGAAAACAACGGTAGTGCCGCGGCCAACAACGTAACAGCCACCCTGACCACGGCTACACAGCAATACATCACCATCAGCCATCCCACCGTCACCACGGCCACTGTGGGTGTCAACGAGACTGTCGAAGTAAGTTATGAAGTGACCGTGTCGGCTGCCATGCCCAAGGGTGAAGCCGCCGTGTTCACTCTCACGGCCACATCGGGAGCATACAGCAACGCCAACACCATCTCGCACCGTGTGGGCCTTGAGGTCGCCAACTTCGAGAACGGCTTGGAAGGCTTTGAGTGGGAGAACGACCCCGAGCATCCTTGGACTGTCGTCGCTACCGAACCGCATTCGGGCAACTACTGCTTGCAATCGGGCACCATAGGTCACAACCAGACTTCTACTCTCACCCTGCATTTCAAGGTGGAGAACCCGACTGACGAGATCCGTTTCTTTAGAAGGACCGACTGCGACAGCCACGACAACCTCAAGTTCTTCATCGATGACACAGAGATGCAGCAATGGAACGGGACCCTCAACTGGCGCGAGTTCGTCTTTAACGTCACACAAGGCGAGCACACCTTCACCTGGACCTACGAGAAAGACGGCAGCGGCACGAGCGGTGCCGACCATGTGTGGCTCGACGACATCCTCTTCCCTGTGCGCCACATCGACTTCGCCTGCAACGCCGGCGCCGACCAGCAACTCTGCCAAGTGGCCGCACAACTTGAAGCCGACGTCATCGGCTATGAGAGCCTGCTGTGGACGACCAATGGCGACGGCAGCTTCGATCACGATGACATCCTGAATCCCGTCTATACGCCTGGTGAACAAGACCTTGTCACAAAGACTGTCACGCTGACCATCACTGCCACCAACGAGGCTGGTGAGACCCTTAGCGATGACGTGGTGCTCTACTTCCACGAGGCCGCCAGCATCGAGATGGAGACTGAAGGCGAGATTTGCGAAGGCGAGAGCATCAGCCTCAACGCTATCACGCACGAAGCCGGATTCACTGCCTGGACCACCGACGGTGACGGCAGCTTCGAGAGCTTGGCAAGCCTTGAGACCTCCTACACGCCTGGCGAGCAAGACATTGCCAATGGCAGCGTCACGCTAACGCTCACCGCATATTCACCCTACGGCTGCGGCGATGCCACCCAAGACTTCATCCTCACCATCCATCCCTCGCAGCACACCGAGTTTGACATCAGCTCGTGCGGCACCTACACCTGGAACGGCATCGACTACAGCGAGGCCGGTGACTACGAGCAAGTGCTTCAAAGCATCTTCGGCTGCGACTCAACCGTAGTCATGCACCTCACGCTTATCGACAGCTACAACCTTGAGACCGAAGCGACCGCTTGTGACAGCTATGTGTGGGCCGACGAGACTTTCTACGAGAGTGGTATCTACGAGCATACCTTCACCTCCATCCACGGTTGCGACTCGACCGTGGTCATGCACCTCACTATCAACCATTCGTCACAGGAGGAATTTGCCGTCGATGTCTGCGACAGTTATGAATGGGACGGTATCATCTACACCGAATCTGGCATCTACGAGCGGATTTATACGGATGTCAATGGTTGCGACTCCATTGTCGTGATCGACTTGGCCGTCATGACCGCCCCTGTAATCGAAACCATCAACGGAGACGCAGAGGTCGACGTGCGGCTCACGCCCACGAGTGTCTACTCGACCGCACCCGATGGAGGCACCTTCTGGAGCCTTGATCCAGAGGAAGCAGGTACTGTAGTTGTTGAAGAAGGCATTGCCACCGTCACCTGGAGCGAGACCTTCAAAGGCGAGGTTACCCTCCATGTATGGGCCGTTGGATACTGCGGTCAAGACGAAAGCAGCATGACCATCACCGTGAAGAACTCCACCGACATCGATGAATTTGGTATCGAAGCTAAGATCTATCCCAACCCGACCAACGGCCTCGTCAACATCGAGACGCAAGGTCTGCAACGCCTGACCGTGGTCAACGCCCTTGGCCAGGTTGTATATGACCGCGAGATTGAAGGCAATGAAGCCCAAATCGAGATGAGCAAGTTCGGCACAGGCACCTACCTCATCCGCATCTACACGATAGAAGGCATCCTGGTCAAGCGTGTGAACGTAATGCAATAATTCATCGAATATCAACAAACAAACCAAAGAAATATGAATAAGCTCATCAAATTATTTGTGGCAGCATTGCTTTTGGCGTTATTGCCTTTGAAGTCAATGGCCCAGCCGAACAGAACGACTGTGAACGAGCCAACGATTTCGTTCGACATCACCAACATCGCCAACTTCGACGAGCGAGTCTTCTTCCTTTACAATCTGATGACTGACGATCGCTTCGACGTCATCCATGGCGAACAAGATGGCTTCTTTGTCATTAGTGCAAGCAACAGCTATGAAGGCATCAATTTAGCAGAAACCTTTGCTGACTTCCGTGAGCAAAACGCCAGCGACTTCTCAAGCATGAGCAAGGAGCAAGCCGCTGAAGTAGCTGCAGAATATAAGGGAGCACTTCCTTTTGAGTTTGTCTCTTCGCTGATGATGGATTATTACATCCGTTCGAGGCAGAACAACACCTGTGCCAATGCCGACCCGTTCTGTACCGACAACGGCATGTATGAGTTCCCCGCTGGCGTAAATGCGGGTAGCGGCGAGTCTGGTCCTGATTACGACTGCCTCTACACCACACCTAACCCTGCCTGGTACTATATGCGTATCTTGAATCCAGGCAACATCGACATCTACATGTACAGCACGCCAAGTGTCGACATCGACTTCTGTTGTTGGGGACCTTTCACGGACCCGTCTTCTCCTTGTCCCAATGGATTGACATCCAACAAGGTGGTCAGTTGCAGTTATGCCGCGGCCCATACCGAGCACTGCTTGATTCCTGCTACCGCTCAGACTGGAGAGTACTACATCCTCGTCATCACTAACTATTCGAACCAAACGACCAATATTTCATTCAGTAAAGTTGCGGGTACGGGTACCACCGACTGCGGCATTCTGCCTCCGTTGGTCAGTGGCGGCGGTCCATACTGCGTAGGCGAGACCATCTACCTGACCGCCCAAGGTCAGGCAGGTGCCACATACAGCTGGACTGGTCCTGGCGGATTTACCAGCACCCAACAGAACCCCACGCGTCCGAACTGCACCTTGAATATGGCTGGCCCCTACACTTGCACCATCTCTGTTGGCTCACAAAGCAACAGCGCCACCACTGAGGCTGTCGTCATCTATCCCCAACCAACAGCCAACTTCAATTACACCTCCGTCTGCCGTGGCACACCGACCCAATTCACCAGCACGTCCACCACCAACCCCAGCGGCCAGCAAATCCAAAGCTACCAATGGACTTTTGGTGACGGACAAACCGGAACAGGACAGAGTGTCACACACACCTACGCCAACGCAGGCAACTACAATGTGACCCTCACTACCTCATGCGGTGGCGGACATTGCACCAGCTCGAAGACCTACAGTGTGCCTGTGTATGCCGCTCCTGTGGCCTCAGCCATGGCACAGCCCAACACCGTCATCTATGGTGCCACCTCCACCCTCACTGCCAGTGCTGGCACCACCGGTTCCTTCAACTTCCACTGGGAACCAGCCAACATGGTGGTCAATGCCAACGCGCAAACCACGCAGACCGTGCCGTTGCAAGCCACCCAGACCTATACCGTCACCGTCACCAACCCGCAAGGCGGCTGCAGCAGTACGGCACAAGTCACCGTCAGCATGGAAGGCTCCAACATGACCGCCATGGCCTCAGCCGACCAATATGAGCTTTGCGAAGGCGAGTCGACCACGCTGCACGCCCAAGCCTCTGGCGGAACGGGCAACTACACCTACAGCTGGTCACCTGCCCTCACCTTGAACAACGCCAGCATCCAGAATCCCGTTGCAACCCCACCCGTTGGAGAGACCACCTACACTTGCGCCGTCAGCGACGGCATCACCACCCAGAATGTCAGCGTGACCGTCATGGTGCATCCCAATGAAGTGGAAGATGTGGAACATACCATTTGTGAAAACGATGTCTATAACTTCTACGGAGATGATGTCCACATTCCCGGCGTATACGAACACCACACCCAAACCGAGTTTGGCTGCGACAAACTCATCCGTTTGCATCTTTACAACTGGGACATCTACGAGACACCCATTACCGACCATTTCTGCCAAGGCGAGCATTACCAATTCTTCGACCAATCGTTGAGCGCCTCTGGCACCTATTACCACACTTTGGAATCGGTGCACGGCTGCGACAGCGTCATCAGGCTTCACCTCATCCAAGACCCGAGCTATGAAGTCGAGCTTTGGGAGTCGACCTGCGAAGGCGGCCCCGGCTACTACTACCAAGGCGACTACCTGCAACCCAGCGCTTCTGCCTATCCCTATCATTTCACAAGCGTCTTAGGCTGCGACAGCACTGTTTACCTCCATATCGAAGAGGCCGAATACAACTCGAAGACCTACAATGTGTCGATCTGCGCCACGGAATACACCTGGGCATCAAACGGCAGAACCTACGATGAGACTGGTATCTATTACGACACGCTCTCCTTCCCCGGCTCTTGCGACAGCACGCTGGTGCTCAACCTTGAGCTTAGGCCGAGTTACTCTAATGACATCCAGGAGACCAGCTGCGACAGCTACCGTTGGAAGAACGACGCCTATAACGTTGACATGACCTTCAACCAAAGCACCGTCTACACGCATCATTATGTCAACAGCTACGGCTGCGACAGTGAAGCCACGCTCTATCTCACTATCAACTATCACGACGACATCATTGCACCCGAGGTGGAGACCTGCGACGAATACTTCTGGGATCCCCAAGGCCACGAGATCATTTACACCGACCATGAAGACCCAGTATACAACATGTCGGGCACTTACCACCGCACCTACAAGAACATCTATGACTGCGACAGCCTCGTGACCATGAATATCCACTTCGAATACACGCCCCATCCCACCGAGATCTATCCCATGGATGCCACCAACACGGCTCCCCACTGGGTCGTCACGGCCACCGAGTTCCAAATCAACTCGTACGACTTCAACTTCTGGGACACCAACCCGAACTGCCACTGGGACACCGTCAGTTGGAGCTTCGACCAGCCTTTGAACTGGATTCTCGAGCCTTTTGGCGAACACGGAAAATGCTGTAAGGTTTATGTCTTGAACCAGGTGCAAGACACTGTTTGGCTTGAGGCCCACGCCTTCAACCATTGCGCGCCGCAAGAAGGTATCACCCAGCGTTACTGGCTCATCTGTTCGTTCTATGGCGTGGAAGAATACGGCGCCGAGACCATCGGCTTCGATGTCATTCCCAACCCCAACAGCGGCCAGATGCAACTCAACTTGGAGCGCCTCACCGGCAAAGTGGGCATCAAGGTATATGATATGAGAGGCACCCTTATCGACACGTTTGAGACTTACAGTGGCATAGGGGCCAACACTTACGAGTACCAAATGAAAGCCAAATCCGACGGCATCTATTTCTTCGTCGCCACCAGCAAGGAAGGCACCGTGGCGAAGAAAGTTGTCATCCAGAAATAACAACCCTGTAGAGACGGTGCATGCACCGTCTCTACACAATAACATCCAACATGAAAACTATCATCAAACTATTTGTGGCTTCGATGCTCATGGCGCTCATGCCCATCAAGGTATTCGCGCAACCCACAAAGGTCGCTGGCAACGAGACGACGATTTCGTTCGACATCACTTCCATCGCCAATTTTGATGAGCGCGTCTTCTTTCTTTACAATCTTGTGACAGACGGTCGTTTTGACGTCATCACCAGCGAAAGGGACGGTTTTTTTGTCATCAGTGCCAGTGATGCCTTCGAGGGAATCAGTCTGTCGGAGACCTTTGCCGACTTCCGCGAACAAAACGCCTACGACTTTGCCAGCATGAGCAAGGAGCAAGCCGCAGATTTAGCGGCGGAATTCAAGGGGTTGCTGCCCTACGAGTTCACCAATTCTTTGATGATGGACTACTACATCAGGTCGCGGCAAAACAACACTTGCGCCAATGCCGACCCGTTTTGCACCGACAACGGTATGTATGAGTTTCCTGCCGGTGTGAATGCAGGTAGCGGTGAATCGGGGCCATATTATTCCTGCTTGTATTCTACCCCAAACCCTGCCTGGTACTACATGCGTATTCTGAACCCTGGCGATATTGACATTTATATGTACAGTACGCCAAGCCACGACATCGACTTCTGCTGCTGGGGACCCTTTACCGATCCGACTACACCATGCCCGAACGGTTTGACTTCCGACAAAGTAGTGAGTTGCAGCTACTCAACCGCCTCTTCAGAGCACTGCTTGATTCCTTCCTCGGCCCAAACAGGCGAATACTACATCCTGATTATCACCAACTTTTCCAACGCCCAATGCAATATCTCGTTCAGCAAAGTGGCTGGTACCGGCACCACTGACTGCGGCATCCTGCCTCCCTTGGTCGACAACACCGGTCCTTACTGTGTGGGCGAGACGATCATGTTGAGTGCCAACGGACAATCTGGAGCGAGTTATAGCTGGACGGGACCTGGTGGTTTCTCTTCAACACAGCAAAATCCCACCCGCCCGAACTGCACCATGGCCATGGCCGGCACCTACACCTGCACCATCGCCTTGGGCAGCGCAACCAACAGCGCCACTACGGAAGTGGTCGTCTACCCCATGCCGACAGCCAACTTCACTTACACTACGGTCTGTGTGGGTAACGCGACCCAGTTCACCAGCACCTCGACCACCAACCCCAGTGGCCAACAGATTCAGAGCTACCAATGGAGTTTCGGTGACGGTCAATCAGGGACGGGCCAGAACGCGACCCACACCTATGCCCAAGCCGGCACATATCAAGTGACGCTCACCGTGAATTGCGGTGGACATTGCACGAGCACGATTACGCAAACCGTAACCGTCAATGCGCAACCCACCGCCAACTTCACCTATACCACCGTATGCCAAGGCACCGCCACGCAGTTCACCAGCACCTCGAGTGGCCAAGGCATCACTAGTTACAACTGGAATTTCGGTGACGGCCAGACCGGAAGCGGCCAGACCACAACCCACCTCTATGCCCAACCCGGCACCTACCAAGTGACCCTTACCGTGGGAACAGCCGGCGGAGCCTGCACAGATGAAATCACCCAACCCGTGACTGTCAACTCTCAGCCCACTTCCAACTTCACCTACACCTCGGTATGCCGTGGCAACCCGACCCAGTTTACAAGCACCTCGACAGGGCAAGGCATCACCAGCTACAATTGGAATTTCGGCGACGGGCAAACGGGGACTGGACAGAATGTCAGCCACACCTACGCCCAAGCCGGCGACTATCAAGTGACACTCACCGTCAGCACCGATGGGCACTGCTCCGACCAAAAGACACAGACCGTTCCCGTGTATGCTGCTCCCGTGGCTTCAGCCACCGCACAGCCCAATACCGTCATTTACGGCTCCACCTCCACCCTCACCGCCAACGCTGGCGCCACGGGTTCCTTCAACTTCCATTGGGAGCCTGCCAATATGGTGGTCAATCCCAACAACCAGACCACACAGACCGTGCCGCTGCAAGCCACGCAGACCTTCACTGTCACCGTCACCAACCCGCAAGGCGGCTGCAACAGCTCGGCACAAGTTACGGTGAGTATAGACGGATCGGGCATGACCGCCATGGCCACTGCCGATCAGAACAGCCTCTGCCTTGGTGAGTCAACCACACTGCACGCCCAACCCTCGGGAGGCGCGGGCAACTACACCTACAGCTGGACTCCGGCCAACACCCTTAACAACCCCAACATCCAGAACCCCGTGGCCACGCCGCCTCTCGGTACCACTACCTACACCTGCCATGTCGGCGACGGATTCACCAACATCGATGTCAGCGTAACCGTCACGGTGCATCCCCATGTGGAGACTGATGTCTATCATACCATCTGTGAAAACGACACCTACAGCTTCTTCGGACAGAACCTGCAGGCTCCAGGCGTTTATGATCACACCCTCCAGACCGAGTTTGGCTGCGACAGCGTCATCCATCTGCATCTGGACAATTGGCAGACCTACGAGACCTCCATCTCTGACGACTTCTGCGAGAACGAAGTCTATATGTTCTTCGACCAGCCCATCATGGAAGCAGGCGTGTACTACCACACTTTGCAATCCATCCATGGCTGCGACAGCATCATCAGAATCAGCCTGATCACCAACCCCGTCTATGAATTCGACCTGTACGAATCCACGTGCGAGGGCGGTCCTGGCTATTACTTCAACGGCGACTATCTGCACCCCCGTCCTGACGCCTATTATTATCAATTCGAGACCGTCTCGGGCTGCGACAGCATCATCTTCCTCCACATCGACGAGGCGGAATACAACTCCAAGAGTTACAATGTGTCGCTTTGTGCCGAGGAATACACCTGGGCCTCCAATGGGATGACCTTCTATGAATCAGGCACTTATTACGACACCTTACACTACGAAAACTCCTGCGACAGCACCCTCATCCTCAACCTTGAGCTGAGGCCGAGCTATCAAAACGACGTCGTAACCACCAGCTGTGACGCCTATCGCTGGAAGAATGACGACTACCAAGTGGACTTGACCTTCTATGAGAGCACGGTCTATACCCACCAATACGTCAACAGCTACGGCTGCGACAGCGAAGCCACGCTTTACCTCACCATCAACGACCACGACGAATACGACTTCACCGTCAGCGAAGAGGAGAGCTGCGACGAGTATTTCTGGGATCCTCATGGCCACGAAATCATCTACACCGACCATGAAGACCCCGTCTACACCATGTCGGGCACCTATCACAGGACCTACAAGAACCAAGCCGACTGCGACAGCCTGGTCACCATGGACGTGCACTTCGAATACACCCCACATCCCACCGAGATCTATCCCATGGATGCCTTGAACACGGCACCGCACTGGGTAGTGACCGCCACTGAGTTCCAGATTAACTCGTACGACTTCAACTTCTGGGACACCAACCCCAACTGCCACTGGGACACCGTCACTTGGGTCTGCGACGAAGCCCCCAACTGGGTGCTTGAGCCATTCGGCGACAAGGGTAAGTGCTGCAAAGTGTATGTCCTGAATCAGGTAAATGACACCATCTGGCTGAAAGCCCATGCCTTCAACCGTTGTGCCCCAGAGGAAGGCATAGAACAGAAGTATTGGCTCGTTTGCTCGTTCTATGGCGTTGAGGACATGGAAAGCAGCCTTGCCGACTTCAATGTCATCCCCAACCCCAACAACGGCCAGATGCAACTCAACTTCGAATACCTCACTGGGAAAGTCAACGTGAGAGTCTACGATATGCGAGGCACGCTCATCGACCAATTCCAGACCATCAACGGCAACTGTCCCAGCAGCTTCTTATATACTATGAAGCAACCGGTGGAAGGCATTTATTTCTTCGTCGCCACCAGCAAAGAAGGCACCGTGGCCCGAAAAGTCGTCATTAAGAGATAATGAAACAAATAACAAACGAATAAAACACCTTATTAATACTATGAGAAACGGAAGAAAAATCTTGACAGCTGCACTATTGCTATTGCTCATACCTTTGAAACCCTTCGCGCAACAGCAGAGACAAATCAAAGTATCGGAATTTAGCGTAAGCAACATACGGACCATCGAGGAACGTGTGTTCATGGTGCATTCCATCCTGGAGAAAGGCTATCTCTGCTACAAGAACCCCAGCCTACCCAACACCATCGACGTGTATATCAAAGCCGATGCTGCCGAAGAGTTATCTGACTTCGACTTCTTCTACGACAACCTACTCTACGAAATGCTGGACGAGTTCAGCCTTCTGGACAAGGACCAGCGTGGCGAGCTTTATGTGGAATGGAGACAAGGCATCGACGACGAAGTGTTCAGGACCTTGTATGATGACTTCACGCATGGCACAAGGACCGACAACGCCACCTGCGAGACGGCAGCGCCTTTCTGCACCGACATCGGGTTGTACGACTTCCCTGCCGGTGTCAATTCCGGATCTCCCTGCGGTGACTACACACAAGCATCCTGTTCCGACCCGTACAAATGCAGCGGCACACCCGGACAATCCACCAACTGCCTCAGCACCGCACCCAACCCAGCTTTCTATTACCTGCTCATTGACGAGCCAGGCAACCTGAACATCTATATGCACAGCACACCTCAAGTCGACATCGACTTCGACTGCTGGGGACCCTTCACCGACATCAACACTGCCTGCGACGAGCTGTCGTGCAGCAATATTGTGGACTGCAGTTATAGCACCGCTCCAAATGAGAACTGCCACATCAACAATGCACAACACGGGCAGTTCTACATCCTGCTCATCACCAACTTCTCCAACGACCCCTGCAACATCGCATTCGAGAATATCGGTACCGGCACCACGGACTGCAGCATTCTGCCTCCTTTGGTGAATGGCGGAGGCCCTTACTGTGTTGGACAAACCATCCACCTAACTGCACAAAACCAGATAGGAGCCACCTTCAGTTGGATGGGACCCAATGGCTTCAGTTCCAATGAACAGAGTCCCTCCATCCCGAATTGCACTATGGAGATGGCAGGTGTCTACACCTGCACCATCACTGTCGGTGACGAAAGCAGCAGCGCCGATACCGACTACATCCAAATTTTTGCCATGCCGACAGCCAGTTTCACTGCCACCGAGGTCTGTCTTGGCGAAGCCACCCAATTCACCAGCACCGCCACCACCAATCCATCGGGGCAGAATATCACCAGCTATGAATGGGATTTCGGCGACGGTCAAACTGACATGGGACAAAGCGTCAGTCACATCTATGCCGAGGCGGGTACCTATCAGGTGACCCACCATGTTGCTACTGGCATCAGCCTATGCAATGATGAAATCACAGAGACCGTGGTGGTCTATGCCATCCCTGAAGCCACTGTGGTGGCGGAACCGAGTTCCGTCATGTATGGCGGCACCGCCACGCTCACTGCCGTGGTGGAAACCCCGGGGAACTACAGCTTCCATTGGGAGCCTGCCAATATGGTGACCAATCCCAACAGCCAGACTACGCAAACCGTTGCCATCGAAGACACCCAGATCTTCACCGTTACTGTGACCAGCGATCCTGGAGGCTGTACTGACACTTTCCAAGGAGTCGTGGTGATGGCTGGTTCTAATATGAGTGCCACCGTCAGCGCCGACCATACCACCATTTGCGAAGGCGAATCGACCACGCTTCATGCCATGCCCGTAGCAGGCACGGGAGAATATACCTACAGCTGGTCGCCCTCCAACACGTTGAGCAATGCCCATATCCAAAGCCCTGTGGCCACACCGCCTGTTGGTACAACAACTTACAGCTGCACCATCGACGACGGCCTCACCACGGTGGAAGTGAACATCGACATCACTGTGAATCCCAACAAGGAAAAAGACATCTATGATGCCATATGCGAGAATGAGACCTACAACTTCTACGGAGAGACCCTGAATACAGCAGGCATCTACAACCACACATTACAGACGAGCCATGGCTGCGACAGCGTCATCCACCTGCATCTTGCGGTCAATCCGCTCAACGAGAGCCAATTCACCGTGAGCGACGAGGAGAACTGCAACGAATACTATTGGGATCCAAAGGGGCATGAAATCACCTACACCGACCACGAAGACCCCGTCTACACCGAGTCGGGCATCTATCACCGCACCTATGTCAACCATCAGGGTTGCGACAGCCTGGTCACGATGACTGTCCAGTTTGAATACACCCCCACACCCACCGAGATTTATCCCATGGACCCCGAAAACACCGCCCCGCACTGGGTGGTCACTGCCACAGAGTTCCAAATCAACTCTTACGACTTCCACCTCTGGGACACCAACCCCCACTGCTATTGGGACACCGTCACCTGGAGCTTTGACAATACCATAGATTGGATCCTCGAGCCGTTTGGCGACAGAGGCACCTGCTGTAAGGTGTATGTGCTGGACCAAGTGGAGGACACCGTGTGGTTGTCGGCCCATGCCCACAACCGCTGCGCACCCCAAGAAGGCATCAAACAAAGATATTGGTTGGTGTGTTCATTCTATGGCGTGGATGAGAATGCAGAATCAGGGGCCTCAAGATTTGATGTCGTGCCCAACCCCAACAACGGCCAGATGACCCTCAACTTCGAGCACCTGACAGGCAAGATTGATGTCAAGGTGTACGACATGAGAGGCATGCTTATCGACAACATACAGACCTTCAACACCATTGATAGCTATTCATTGACCTACGACATGAATAAACGAGCCGAAGGACTTTATCTCTTCGTCGCGACTGGCAAAGAAGGTACCGTGTCCAAGAAGGTCGTCATACAACCGTAACACTCTGTAGAGACGGTGTGCGCACCGTCTCTACAACAACACGATAAACGATGAAACATTTTAGAGCATTAGCGATATTGTCATTTATTGTCTGTCTTTGCCTGCCAGCTACCTTTGCGCAGGACATCTCCACCCAAGGCACTGACTTTTGGGTCTCGTTTTTGGGCAATGGCTACAGGACCAACGACAGCCAAGGAAGTGCTTACATCATCAATCAAGTGCTCATTAGTGGCAAACGCGACTGCTCAGGCATCATTCAAAACCCTTTGACAGGTTGGTCACAGCCCTTCTTCGTCAGGGCCAACAACATCACCACCCTGGATCATCTTGAGGACCAATCCTATGTTGAGACCAGCGACAATGAATTCATCGTGCGCAAAGCGCTACACATCACCACCACCGACTCCGTTTCCGTTTATTGCACCAATATCGCCCCCGTTTCATTCGACGCCTCATACGTCCTCCCCAGCCATGCCTTGGCCGACGACTACATCGTGCAGACCTACGACCAGTCAACCAATGTCGGCACCAGCATTGGCTTTGAGCAATACCTCACCAGCGCCTTCTTGATTGTGGCCACCCAAGACAACACCACCATCGACATCACGCCAAGCGTCAATTCGTTCACAGGCGCCCATCCGGCTCATGAAACGTTCACTATCACCATGAACGCCGGCGAGGTCTACCAACTTCGTTCCACTTACAACGGCAATGAAAGAGACCTGAGTGGAACCCGTATTACCGCCCGTGACTGCAAGAAGATTGCGGTTTTCAACGGCAACACACTGACCTCCATCCCCAACAGCCGCACTAGCCGCGACATCGTGTTCGAGCAGGCCATGCCGATACGGGCTTGGGGCAAACGCTTCGTAGTGACCGGATCCTACGGGCGCAATGAAGACTATGTGAAAATCACGTCCTCTGCCGACAACAACCACATCCTTAAAAACGGCGAACTTTTGGTGACCCTTAACTCGGGAGAATCACACACCTTCTTGCTTAGTCAAAGCGAGGCTTCCTGTTTCCTTGAGGCCGACCATTCCTCAGCCGTTTTCCTTTTCAACACTTCCTACGAGAATGCGATAGACCACACCGGTGACCCTTCGATGGTTTGGGTCGCTCCCATCGAGCAACGCATCGACGAAATCTCCTTCACCACTTTCCATGACTACACTTATGCCGACATCGACAACCATTATGTGAATATCATTGTCAACACGGAAGACATCAGCAGTGTCTATCTTGACGGAGAACCTATCTCTCCCCTGCTCTTCCGTCGCGTCAACGGCAACAACAGCTACAGTTACGTCCAGCAAGAGATCTCCCACGATGTTCACCATCTGTCGTGTGCGCATGGTTTCAACGCCCATGTCTACGGCTTTGGCTATGCCAAGGGCTACGCTTATCTGGTAGGCTCAAAAGCCACTGACCTCAGCACGGCCATCACCATCAATGACTTGTCGATACAAGCCAACGACAACTTCCAATACTGCGTTGAGGAGCCTGTCATTTTCAAAGCCGAGGTCAACTTACAGAACTACAATCTGGTCTGGGATTTCGGCGACGGCACCACCAGCATCCTCAACCCCGTGACTCACGTCTACCACGACAGACGCGTCTACCCCGCCACATTGACCGTCACCACTGAAGCGGGCGGCTGCACGGGATCGGACAGCGACACTACACGGTTCTTTATCGATGTCACCCAACAATATGTCACCGAGAGTGATGAGATATGCGCTGGCGGGCTTTACAACGGCTACGGTTTCAACAATGTACACATCACTAATGACACCGTTCTAGCCCGACTCGTCGACAACGCCGTCAACCCCGAATGCAAGGACAGCCTGTTGGTCTACATCACCACGCTTCCCAACTACCACATCCCCATCAGCGACAGCCGCTGCTGGCAAGGACAGCCCGGCGTGTATGACGGCCACGGCTTCAGCTTCGTATACGACCATCCCGGCACCTACAACCAACAGCTCTACCTGACCACCGTTGACGGCTGCGACAGCGTCCTCAACCTGCATCTCGTCGTCGACGACCAAATCACCTACGAATTCGATCATCACGAATGCGGAAGCAGCTATGTTTGGGACGGACAATCCTATTCTGAATCAGGAGATTACGAACGATTATACACTACATTGGGCGGCTGCGACAGCATCGTCACCTTGCATCTCACCATGGGACAGCCGCAATACACCAGTTTCGACACTGTCACCTGTAGCACCTTCCATTGGAACGGACAGGAATACACAAGCAGCGGCACCTACCAGCAGCAGTTCCTCACTTACGACGGCTGCGACAGCATCGTGGAATGTCACCTGACCCTCTCGGGCAATGTGGAAGGCACCACCCTCGAAGTCTCGGAATGCGACTCCTACAACTGGCTGGGCACCGACTACACCGTTTCGGGCCAATATGACAAGACCCTCTCCACTCAGCTGGGCTGCGACAGCATCGTCCACCTCAACTTGGATTTGCAATATACGCCTGACCCCACAGAGATCTATCCCACTGACCCGAATAACACGACACCGCACTGGGTGGTGACCGCTACCGAGTTCCAAATCAACGACTACGAGTTCCATTTCTGGGACAACAACAGCCACTGCCAATGGGACTCCGTCACCTGGGCCTTCGAGAACCCTGAAGTGCGTTGGATCATTGAACCCGACTCGACCACCCACCCTGTTGGGAAGAAATGCAGAATCTTTGTGTTGAATCAAGTGGAAGACACCGTCTGGCTCAGCGCAAAAGTCTACAACCAATGCCATCCCCAAGGCAAAGAACAACGCTATTGGTTCTTGTGCTCGTTCTATGGTGTGGATGAATTCGGTTCAGGGACCTTCGACTTTGATGTGGTGCCCAACCCCAACAACGGAATGATGACGCTGAACTTCAGCCAAATGACGGGCAACCTAGATGTGCGCGTCTACGATATGCGAGGCGTGCTCATCGACCAATTCAAGGCTAATGGACCAACGATGTCCTACTTCAGCAAGACACCGACGCAAGGCATGTATTTCTTCGTGGTCACCGGTAAGGAAGGCACCGTAAGCAAAAAAGTAATCATCCATCCATGAGACAACTAAAGAAAACCATATTGCTCATTTGCCTCATCGGGTTACTGACGCCCTTTGGCTTTGCGCAGGAAGTCTCCACGCAAGGCAAGGAGTTTTGGCTCTCTTTCATCAGTAACGGCTTCAAGTACCATCCCGACGTCCCGTCGACAGGCTGGGTGCGCGTACAATTGCTGGTCAGTGCCAAAAGAAGTTGCGAGGGCACCATCACCAACCCCAACACCGGCTGGACCCAGAACTTCGTCGTGGAAGCCAACAACATCTTCTCCATCGACCTCGAAGAGACCCAAGTGTACATTGAGAACTCTGAGTATGAGCAGGTTGTCAACAAAGGGCTGCAAATCACCACGACCGACACCGTCTCGGTGTATTGCGCCAACATTGCCACCTACTCCTTTGACGCCTCTTATGTGCTGCCCACACAGGGTCTGGCCGACGACTACATCATCCAGACCCACGAGCAGTCAAACGGCTCCTACGACCCCACCAGTGCCTTTGTCATCGTGGCCACCGAAGACAACACCACCATCGACATCACCCCATCGGTGAAGACTTTAGGAGGGAAAGCGGCCCACGAGGAGTTCACTATCACCTTGAACAAAGGGCAGGCCTATCAGGTGCGTTCCCACAAGGACACCTTTGGGGGAAGTCGCGACCTCAGCGGCACCCGTGTCACCGCCCGCGACTGCAAATGTATCGCCGTCTTCAACGGCAACAACCTCACCTTGGTGCCTAACAGCGCCGTCAGCGATTCCGACTGCATCTTCGAGCAAGCTATGCCGCTACATTCTTGGGGCAAGAAGTTTGTGGTCACCTCTTCCCTCGACCGCAACGAAGACTATGTGAAAATCACCTCGGCGTCCGACAACAACGAGATTAGGAAAAATGGCGAAGTGATCTGCACACTGAACACATCAGAGTCTTATTCCTTCAGGCTTAACAGCTCGCAACGTTCCTGTTACCTTGAGGCATCCCAGAGTTGTGCCGTCTACCTCTACAACACCAGTTCCAATGGCTCGGGCAATGGGGCACCCTCGATGCTATGGATTGCACCCATCGAGCAACGCATCGACGACATCACCTTCTCCACCTTCAACTACGTTCACAACAACGTCAACATCAGCAGGCACTATGTGAATATCATCGTTGAAAGCCAGGATGTTGGGCAGGTGTATCTCGACGGCGAGCTTCTTTCCAGCAACCAGTTTGAATCCGTGGCGGGCAACGAAGCCTATAGTTTCTACAGGAAACAAATCACGCACGGTGTCCATCGCCTGAGCTGTCCCAACGGCATCAACGCCCACGTGTACGGCTTCGGCGACGCGAGAGGCTATGCCTACATGGTAGGCTCGAAGGCCGCCGACCTCTCCACCACCCTCTCCATCGACGACGAGGTGGTGAGCCACAACGACACCGTAGTCAACTGCACCATGAGTCCCATGCACTTTGTGGCCAGCGTCAACTACAGCAACTTCGGCATACTATGGGATCTCGGCGACGGCACCACCAGCACCGAAGCCGACTTCGTCCACACCTACCCAGGGCAGGACATCTATGAGGTCACATTCACCATAACCACGCAGGAGAATCCTTGCCTCGGCACCTCGTCGACCACCACCGTCTTTTACATCGACACACGCAGCGACGCCGACCAGGAATTCACCGACGAGATCTGCTTCAAAGGCCCCGAGACCTATACCGAGAATGGCTTTAACCTTTATATCGACCAACCGGGACAATACACCGACTCCTATACCATCATAGGCGAGAATGGCTGCATAAGTACCGCCACACTGAACCTCAACGTAGGCGAGCTTACCGATGAAGACGTGGAAGTGGAGAGCGGCCACTGCGATGCCTTCGAATGGCACGGGAACACCTATACCGAGCCAGGCCAGTACACCGACACCACGGTGAACGAAACAGGCTGTTACAGTGTGTACCACCTTGACCTCGAGCTCAGCTATACGCCCAATCCCACCGACATTTGTCCCGCCGACACCGCCAACCCAGCCCCCCACTGGGTGTCGACTGCCACGGAGTTCCAAATCAACGACTATGACTTCAAACTGTGGGATCTCAATCCAGCCTGTCAATGGGACACCGTGCTTTGGAGCATCGAGAACGACGATGCACTCTGGGTACTTGAGCCATCGGGACACAACGGAAGAAACTGCAAGGTATATGTACTCAACCGCGTTGCCGACACCGTGTGGCTCACCGCCAAGGTCTTCAACGGATGCCACCCCGAAAACGGCATCGAGCGCCGCTATTGGCTCATCAGCTCATTCTACGGTATTGACGACAATTCTTCAACAGACGAATCAACCTTCAATTTCGAGGTATTGCCCAATCCCAACAACGGACAAATGGCGCTGAGTTTCCATAACATGAGTGGCAAAATCGACCTTAAGGTCTACGACATGCACGGCAAACTCATCGACCGATTCCAAATTTTCAGCAGCACTGTCGATTTTACTTTACCCTACCAAAGCAAAACAACCACGGAAGGACTATATCTCTTCGTAGCCACAGGGAAAAACGCGATTTTAACGAAAAAAGTGATTATTTCTCGGTAAAAATCATTGTTTAAACGGAATTTTTTGTATTTTAGCGGCATAAAACACACTTAAAGCATCAATGCCATGAAACATTTTACCACCACCTTTCTAATGATAGCGGCACTTTTCACGGCCACGTCATCCCTTTTCGCCCAAGACGCTTCGACCCAAGGCACCGAGTTTTGGGTCTCCTTCATGAGCAACGGACACAAATACCATACTGGTGCGCCGAACAACGGCAACTGGATACTCACCCAAGTGCTTATCAGCGGCAAACGCGACTGCACCGGGACCATCGCCAACCCTCAGACAGGCTGGTCGCACGACTTCACTGTGCGAGCCAACAATATCACCACCGTTGAAATCCCTGAGAACGTGGCCTATGTTGACGGTTTGTCGGAGCAGGTCGTCAACAAGGGTCTGCAAATCGTTAGCAGCGACACCGTCTCGGTGTTCTGCACCAATATCGCCCACCTCTCCTTCGACGCTTCTTATGTCTTGCCTACACAGAGTCTGGCCGACGACTATCTCATCCAGACCGACGACCAGTCGTCCAACACCTCATCCTTTCCCTATGTCAAGGAAAACGAGACCAGTGCCTTCTTGATTATCGCCACCGAAGACGGCACCACCGTCGACATCACGCCCTCCGTCGACACTTACAACGGGCGAACAGCAGGTCATGAGTTCTCGGTCAACCTGAACAAAGGACAAGTTTATCAAGTGCGTTCCACGAAGTCGGACGGACGCCGCGACCTGAGCGGCTCCAAGGTGACCGCACGCGACTGCAAGCGCATCGCGGTATTCAACGGCAACAACCTCACAGCCATCCCGCGCAACGGAAGCAGCTACGACCATATCTTCGAGCAAGCCATGCCCTTGCAAGCCTGGGGCAAGAGCTTCGTGGTGACCAGCTCGCTGGAGCGCGAGGCCGACTATGTGAAAATCACCTCGGCTGCCGACAACAACGAAATCCGCAAGAACGGCGAACTCATTGCCACACTCGAACTTGGCCAATCCTATATCTTCGAGATGCGAACCTCCGAGAAATCCTGCTTCATCGAAAGCACAGGCCGTTCGGCGGTATACCTTTATAATACCTCACGTGGCGGCAACAGCATCGGCGACCCCTCAGTGGTGTGGATTGCGCCCATTGAGCAGCGCATCGACGACATCACTTTCTCCACCTTCCACGACCCCAACTATGCCAGCATCGACAACCACCATGTCAACATCATTGTCAACAGTGAGGATGCCGGCACCGTCACCCTCGACGGGAGGCTCATCCCCGCCAGCGATTTCGTCTCCGTGAACGGCAGCAACGCCTTCGTCTACACCCGAAAAAACATCGACCACGGCGTCCATAGAATCCAATGCCCTAACGGCTTCAACGCCCATGTGTACGGCTTCGGCATCGCCAAGGGCTACGCCTATCTGGTAGGTTCCAAGACCGCCGACCTCACCACTAAAGTCGACATCAATGGTGAGTTGGTTAGTCATGGCGACACCATCAGCCACTGCCAGGCCGAGACCGTTACCTTCAATGCGGTGGTCAACCTCTCCAACTACGACCTCAAATGGGACTTCGGCGACGGCACCTCCAGCACCGAGAACCCCGTCGTCCACACATACGAAGACCCTACTCTTTACACAGCCTCGCTCATCATCACCACAGATGAGATCGGCGGCTGCATGTTCAGCACCAGCGACACCTCGCGCTATTACATCGACGCCCGCGTGCATTATGAATACTACGAAGCCGAGCTTTGCAAAGGTGACATTTACACTGAATACGGTTTCAACGTCGTTATCACCAACGACACCATCTTGAAGAAAGCCATCGACATCCCTGAGCACCCCTTGTGCAAGGACAGCCTCTTTGTCTATATCACCGCGTTGCCAGGCTATTATGCCGCCTACACCGACACCTTATGCTGGCAAGGCGACCCCATTACTTATACCGACCACGGTTTCAACATTCCCATCGACCATCCCGACACCTACACCGACCAAATCGTCGTGCCCATCCCCGGCGGCTGCGACAGCATCATTGACTTAACCTTGACCGTCACCGAACGCATCATCAGCCCCTTCCAAGTTGAATATATCGGCTGTGCCGCTTCGTACAGCTGGAACGGCGTCACCTATACGGAGAACGGCGACTACGAGCAGGTGTTCACCTCGGCGATGGGCTGCGACAGCATCGTCATGCTACACATCGTGCTCGACGAAGCCGTAGAAGGCGGCACCGACACCGTCACCGGCCTTTGTACCGCCTATGAATGGCACGGTCACCTCTATGACCAGTCAGGCTACTACACCGACACCATCCCCAACATTTACGGCTGCGACAGCATCGTCCACCTCGAACTCGACATCGTATCTGGGGCTAGCCCGTCGGAAATCTTCCCCATGGACACGCAGAACGAGACGCCTCACTGGGTCATCTCCGCCACAGAGTATGAAATCAATTATTACGACTTCACCATAGAAAACGACAGTCTCGAGGTCGGTTGGGACTCGATACGATGGTCTTTGGAATGTGGATGTAACTGGGAAATCATGCCTTTCGGTGATGGTAACCAATCCTGCAGAGTCGTGGTGCTTGAAAGGGTTGAAGATACCGTCTGGCTGACTGCCACAGTGTTCGACCCCTGCCATCCCGGCGAGGGCATCGAACGCCGTTACTGGCTCATGTGCTCGTTCTACGGCATAGAAGACGGCCCTTCAACAGGATCAGGGACCTTTGACTGCGACATCGTACCCAACCCCAACAATGGCGAGATGGACATTATTACCCACAACGTGGCAGGCGAAATTGGCGTCAAAGTCTATAATATGACCGGCCTTTTGGTCGACCAATTCGTCCTTCCAGCTACCAATGGGAGCCGTCACCCATACACCTTAAGCAATTATCCTAGTGGCATTTACCTAATGGTCTTCAGCCGACCGAAAGGCATCGTCACCAAGAAGGTTGTCGTAACAAAATAGCACTCAAACGATTACGCCAAATACAATAAACAATAAAAAAAATCGTTCATTTCGTTGAGTGTAATAACAAAATACTTACATTTGCCAGATATTTTTTGTCAAATTCAGAAGGCTTCTTTCGCCTAACAATAACAAGATGAAGAAACACCTATTCAGAACACTGATTCTCCTCTGCGGGTTCGCATTGTTCAGCTCATGCATGAAAGACGACCCTGAGCACAACGCCACTATTTATTACGGCTATCAGCAGATTCCGAACATCAACGAGTTTATGCCCCAGTCCTTGCTGCTCGCATTCAGCAACCATCTTTACTATGGGGACGAGCCGCCCAAGATCGAAGGTTCCTTCATCGCCGACAACATCTTGATCACCGATGTCGAACGATCCTACGGCAGCACCTGGATGATGCAGCCTACTGCTATGGAAGGAAAACAGTATTTCGATATTTATGAGCAGCACCAAGGCATCGCCAAGATGCATTTCAGATACCCCAAAGGCACCCCTGGCGAATATGACTACTATCTGGAGCGTTCCGACACCGATACGACCTACGCTGTAGTCACTGCCAATCCTGAGTTCTTCATCAACGACACCATCGCGCCCATCTATTTCAAAAACGGCAACTACCAGAAAGAGAATTTCAACACCGTTTATATCATGGGTAAAGACCCCTACTTCACGATATATTATTATGAGATTCGTGACATCAGGTCGAAGGCCCTTCCCCTCAATGCCGTCATCATCTCCGGACGAATCGACGAAGAGACCATCGTAGTGAACGACACGGCCGCCCACACCACCGAAACCATCGTGAAGCCCGTTATCCGAGACATGAAATGGGGCATTGAAACCATGGAGTACTACAACGAAGGCACCAGCATCTCGCAAATCATTTCATACGGCTACCTGCCTTCAAAAGGTGACTTGATGCTCCTCAAGAACAACGGCGTGGTTCACACAGGCGAGTACATCGAACAAGAATAATCCAAGACCTAAGCAGCATGAAAAAGTCAACAATAGCCATACTCATCATCCTTCTTCTCATTGGCAGCACGGCACAGGCCCAGTTCAGGAAGCCTTTGCAGTCGGCTAGCAGCAGGACAAACTCCATGGAAGCCAAATACAACATTGGTCTCACTGGAGGCATCACCTCGACCTATTGGGTACACTTTGGCGGAACAAAGACACACTACAACGCGCCCTTCAACTTCGGCATCATCGGAGGCTTGGCGGTCGAACGCATGCTCAACGCCACCTCATCCGTCACCGTCGAAGGGTTGTATGCCATGCGCAACACGGAGCTGAACTACGAAGTGCTTAACTTCCCTGTCGCCCTCAATGTCAACAAAGACTACTACCGCCAGTTTAACGCCGACTACCAGGAGGTTGATGTGCAAGGATATTACACCTATTACTTGTCCAAGAACGCCTTCAGGCCTTATATCTTCGGTGGCATCCGCGTGAGCGTCCCCCTCTCAGGAAAAACGAGTTGGCAAAAGACGGAAATCGTGGACTATGGCACAGAAAACCAGCATCTCAGCGAGAGCGGTGCCACTATTGACACGGTGAGCATGAATGCCCAAAACACACGGCAATTCAATGTCGGCCTAGTGGCAGGCGCAGGCGTGATGTACAAGCTCAATGTTGGCAACTATTACCTATTCTTGAAGGCCGATATCTCGGCTCATGCCGCTGTCATCAACTCATTCACCCACGAGGAAATTACAGGCGAATCGCAGAATGTCATCGGCGCGGGTTATATCGACCCCTACCTGTTGGGCAAGAGGTTCAACACCGATTTCACCGCGAAAATCACGATTATGTTCCCCTTGAAGAAACAACTGCAAGGCGCTTGCATGAGATGGGGTGAGTATGATTGAGCGAGGAGTTAGGAGTATAAAGTTTGGAGTAGAGACGCAAAATTTTGCGTCTCTTTTCCGATTAAAAGAAAGTATAACAACAAACATAAGTATCACCAAAAACCAAAACAACATGAAAAAGTCATTACCCATTGCGCTTGCCTTTGTGCTGTTTGCCCTTATCGGTAACACAGCCTTGGCACAGACCTTCGACTATCCCGTCAAGGGAAAGCAAGGTTTCGCATTGACTGAGAAGACCCGCAGCGGCCTGCACATCACCTACAATGTGGGCCAAGTCAGCCTCAACGCCATCAATTATCGTGGCGAGGAAATGAACGAGGTCAGCATCAAAGCCGTTGCCATCCCCAACGATGCCGGCAAGCCTAACCTGCCTGCCGACAGCCGTATGATGGCCATCCCCCAAGGCGCCACCGCCACACTCGAGGTGGTGCGCTTCGACAAGGAAGTCATCCACAATGTCAACATCGCCCCAGCCCTCCGCATCCAGTCGGAGAACGAGGAGCCTGACATGAACTATGTGAAGGACATGAGCGTTTACAGTAAGGACGCCTACTACCCTGCCGAGCCTTTCGTCATGGGTAGCAGCTACATCCGTGGTGTCGACGCCGTCACCGTGGCCGTCACGCCTTTCCAGTACAACCCCGTCACCAAAGACCTGATTGTCTACACCAACGTGGAACTCGAGCTGCGTTTTGAAGGCGGCAGCGACCACTTCGGCGAAGACCGTCTGCGCTCACCCTATTGGGATCCCATCCTGGCCGCCGAGCTGCTCAACTACGACCAGTTGCCCGTCATCGACTATGAAGCCCGTATGCAGAAGTGGCTGCGCGACGAAGACAAAGGCGCTGAGTACCTCATCATCACGCCCAACAACGACGCTTGGGCCGAGTACGCCAACCAACTGAAAGACTACCGTACCCGCCAAGGCATCATCACCAAAGTCTACCGCCTCGACGAGATGCCGGCCAACACTACCGACCAGATGAAGAGCTGGTTCCACAGTGCCTACAACACCTGGGAGATTGCCCCTGTGGCAGTGTGCATGCTGGGCGACCACGGCACCAACATGGGCCAATATGTGCCCGCCGAGACCGCCCCGCACCCCTATGGCAGCTGCATCACCGACAACCGCTATGCTGACGTGGTCGGTAACGACAACCTGCCTGACATGGTGTTCTCGCGCCTCATCGCCGAGACTCCGGCACAACTGCCTGTCTTCGTCGGCAAGCAGCTCGAATATGAGTACACTAACCCCAACATGGACCCCGACTTCTACACCCGTCCCATCACTGCATTGGGCTGGCAGACGGAGCGTTGGTTCCAGATCTGCTCTGAAGTGTTCGGCGGCTACATGCGCCAGCACGGCTACGACCCCAACCGTATCAACTGCATCTATAGCGGCACGCCCGGCAGCAGCTGGTCGAGCAACCAAAACACCTCGATGGTGGTCAACTACTTCGGCCCCAACGGTGTGGGTTACATCCCCCAAAGCCCGAGCGAACTCGGTGGTTGGAATGGTGGTACGCCCCAACAGGTGGTGGATGCCGTCAACGCTGGTTCCTTCTGGCTACAGCATCGTGACCACGGTGAAGAGCATGGCTGGGGCGAACCCGCTGTGAAGAACTCTCACGTGGCTCAGATGAACAACGTGGGCAAGCTGCCCTTCGTGATGTCCATCAACTGCCTCACGGGTAAGTACAACTACAGCGACGACTGCTTCTGCGAAGCCTGGATGCGCCGCACCTACAACGGAGAGAACGCTGGAGCCGTCGGTGTGCTCTGCCCCACTGAGACCTCCTACTCCTTCGTCAACGACGCCTTCGTTTGGGGTGTCTACGACCTCTTCGACGGTGACTTCATGCCCGACTACGGTCCCTTCCAGCCCGCTGGTGTTCAAACCGGTAACTGGATGCCCGCTTTCGGTAATGTGGCTGGCAAGTATTTCCTAGCCCAGAGTTCATGGCCTTACAACACCGACGACAAGGACATCACCTATACCATGTTCACCGCCCACTGCGACGCCTTCCTTCGCATCTACACACAGGTGCCGCAACAGATGGAAGTCACGCACCCCGAGGTGGTCATCGCTGGTTTGGGCGAAGTCAGCATCACCGCTCCTGAAGGCTGCATGATCAGCCTCGTCAAGGACAACGGTGAAGGCGGCTGGGAGATCCTCGCCGTGGCTGAAGCTACGGGCGATCCGCAAACTGTCGAGTTTGCCCCGCAAGTGCCCCCGACCGAAATCAACCTCGTTGTGACGGGCCAGAACTACCTCCGTTATGAAGCCGTCATGGGTGTCATCCCCGCCGAAGGTCCCTACATCGTCTTCGACACCAAGGTCATCCACGATCAAAACGGCAACCAGCAGCTCGACTTTGGCGAGGCCATCGACCTCGACATCAGACTGAAGAACGTCGGCAGCGACCCGATGGAAGCCTTCGAGGCCGTGCTTGAGACCGAATCGGAATACATCACCATCACCAACGGCACAGCCCAGTATGAAGGCATTGCCCCCAATGAGACGCAGATGGTGCAGAACGCCTTCTCGTTCACCGTGGCTGACAACGTACCCGACAACACCAGCAACCGCTTCACCATCACCGTGACCAACGGCGACGACGTGTATGTCAGCAACATCGCCATGAAAGCCTACGCCCCCGTCTTCGACCTCGGCAACATGGCCATCACGGAGGTGGAGGGCGACGGCAACGGTCGTCTGGACGCCGGTGAAACCGCACAACTCAGCTTCCCCATCGAGAACAAAGGCCATGCCGACGCAGCCTCCACTGTGGCTACGTTGGAGATGCTCTCACCTTACATCATCCTGGCCGAGAACACGGTCAACTTCGAGAATGTAAACGCCGGTGAGACGCAGACCGCGACCTTCGACATCACCATCGACGAGAGCACGCCTATCGGCTACACTTGTCCGCTGGTCCTCAACGTGGTTTCTGGCCAATACAACGCCCAAAACGACTATGTCGCCAAGGTTGGCCTCGTCGTCGAGGACTTCGAGAGCGGCGAGTTCGGTGAAGGCTGGACCAACGATGCCACGCGTCCTTGGACATTTGTCACAGAAGATCCCTACGAAGGCACCTACTGCGTGAAGAGCGGCGGAGCGGGCATCAGCAATGTCACCTCCACCCTCACTCTGAGACACGAGGCCGGCTCGAACGACACCATCTCGTTCTATTACAAGGTGTCGTCGGAAGGCAGCTATGACAAGTTGCACTTCTATATCGACAATGTGGAGAAAGGCACTTGGTCAGGCACCATCGGCTGGACCAAGGCCGCCTACACCGTTACGGCTGGCACGCACAGCTACAAGTGGACCTATACCAAGGACGGTAGCGTCAACAGTGGCAGCGACTGCGCCTGGATCGACTTCATCAGCCTGCCCGCCGCCCGCGTGATGGCCGGCACCGCTGGTTACGATGTGACTGTCTGCGAAGGCAACGACGCCCAAATCGTGGGTTACGCCATCCACTACAACAGTTTGGAATGGACCACCTCGGGTGACGGCACCTTCAACGATGCCCACATTGCCACCCCCATCTATACGCCTGGTGCACAAGACATCGCCAACCGCGAAGCCACACTGACCATCAACATCACGGGTAATGGAGAGACTATCACTGATGAGATGACGGTGTTTATCGTGGAGAACGTCGCGATTGAAAATGCCCTTTCAGACGTCCACTACTGCGCCATTGACGAGCCGCAACCCGTTGCGGTGAACATCTCTGGTGACTACGTCTCATTCCAGTGGCTGACTGATGGCGACGGCACCTTTGAAGATGCTTCTGCTTTGGAGACCACCTACACGCCTGGTCTCAACGACATCAATAACGGTGTCACCCTGACCGCCTTTGCTGTATCACAAGGCTGCGGCTCCGTCACCTACGATTATCCTTTTGAGATGAATGTCATACCCGAATTGAATATCGCCCAACTGGATTGTATCACAGAGGTTTGCTTAGGTCAAGACTATTTGATAGAGAATAACATCTTCGGTTATACTGCTTCTGGATTCATCGATGGGCAATTGAATGTCGAAATCGATGGCGTTCCTTATACCATCCTCGAAGGCCAGCCCATTGTCTTGCCTTGCTCAAGCGAGGAGGTCGGACACCACACTTACCAATTCTCCAACCTGAGCAATGGATATTGCGAAGGCACCATCACCGATGGTTATTTCGATGTTGCTATTCTTAACACGCCAGAGCTCACTGTAGCCAATCCTATCGTTAACATCTGCGAAGGCGAGACAGCAACCTTCGAACTTGCAGTCACAGGCGGACATGAGAATCACCCATTTGTCGTCAGCGGCACGGGCATTGATGAATTCTCGTTCATTGGAAACAGTCATATCCTTGAATTGACTCCCTCTGAAAATACGGTTATCAACTTGAATCATATTCTTTCACAAGGAGGTTCGTGCAGCTACGATTGTGAAAACGTGTTGGATATAACACTCACCGTTAATGTTGAGCCTTATGTTGCCCAGCCTGAAATCAGCGGCGACGCCGAGCTGGATGTGCGCCTCACGCCTACCACGACCTACACCATCGCCAACGACGTGATGGTCGGCTTCAGCATCGAGCCTGAAGAGGCCGGTACTCTGGTGCCTGCCAACGACGGCAAGAGCGTTGTGGTCACCTGGAGCGAGACCTACAAGGGCGATGTCGTCATGACCGCCACGCCTACTGCAGAATGCAACAACGGCATCGGTACGATGAACATCCTTGTGAAGAACTCGACCGATGTAAACGAGTTTGGTGTGAAGGCCAACCTCTTCCCCAACCCGACCAATGGCAATGTCACTATCGAGGCTGAAGCCATGCAACGCCTCACCGTGGTGAACGAGCTGGGTCAGGTGGTGTATGACGCCGAGGTGAACAACGACACCGAGACACTCGACATGAGCCAATTCGGTGTGGGCGTGTTCATGATCCGCATCTACACAGAGAACGGCATGAGCGTCAAGCGCGTTAGCGTTATCAGGTAGTTTTCACATGAATTGCCATGAATTATTCACGAATTATTCATGAATTTAATTCTTGGCAATTCGTGTTTAATTCCTGATAATTCGTGTTATAGAATAGAAAACGGCTGGCCCAAAAGGTCAGCCGTTTCTCATTACAAGGTATGAAAAAGAGATTTACTTTCAATGGGCTTATCGGGCAGGCTCCTCGATGCGAGTGATGCTGCCGCTCCCCATGACTCTGCCCTTCACCTCGGCATCGCCATAGTATTTAATATCGCCTGAACCGGCAATGGAATAATCCAAGACACCGTTCACCTTAGCCATGATGTCGCCCGAGCCAGCCACATCGGCATCCATGTCCTGCACCTCAGCGTAGGACACAATCTTGCCCGAACCAGCAATATCGGCTTCAAACATGCGAATTGTACCCTTCTCCAGATAGATGTCGCCAGAACCGGCCACACTCAGCTCGAGATGGTCGATATTGGCTTCTTCCTTAAAGACGACATTGCCCGAGCCTGCTACATTGACTTGGAGATTTTGCTCATTCAAAGGGCTGATGAAGTTGATGTCGCCACTACCCGCGAGGCTAACGTCATCCACACTTGGTGCAGTGATGTCGATGACAAACTCGTTGGCCTTTAGGTTGACATTCTTGTGTGCTTTGGGTCTGCCCAACTGCAGATCGCCGTCTTTCACCTTGATTTCAAGGTAATCGAAGAGGTTTTCGTCCATGCGGACGGTGCATGTGTAAGCATCGCCAACGGTGAAGTTGACCGTTGCAGGCAATGCAGCTGAGATTTCATTAAAGTCAGTTACCTCATAATTGCGTGTAACGACATTGCCGTTGCCCTTGATGATTTCGCCCAACGAATCATTATCAATATGAATGGTGCAAGAGGCAAAAGCCAGACCCATAATGATTGTTGCAATAATCAATAAGTGTTTTTTCATTGTAGTGAAGTTTAGGTTTATTTTTTATTAGACGGAATAAAGACTAAAAAGTTACAGATTAAGGAAGATTTTTCAGATTCCCGCTTCGCGGGAATGGAGTTTGTCGTTTGTCTATTTGCGGCGGCTTGAAACGCTCACAACTTGTAAACTCAACAAGCCGCCGCTAGATAATGAAGACCAAAACTCCATTCCCGTAGGGAATCTCCTAAAACTTTATTTCCTCAAGCCCGACGCCCAGCAACTTCATCTTCTTAATTACTTCGGGCAACTCCTTTTCGAGGAACTCCTTGCGCATTTGCTTGAGGACGATGTCTTTGGCTTCGGCAGAGATGAAATAGCCAATACCGCGTTTGTTGTAGATGATGCCCGCCGCCGTCATGGTCTCGTAGGAGCGCATGATGGTGTTGGGGTTCACGCCGAGTTGGATGCCATAGTCGCGCACCGACGGAATGCGGTCGTCGGCCTTCAGCTCGCCGCGCAGAATCTGCTCATAGAGCTGCGAGCAAATCTGCAAGTATATGGGTTTGTGTGCGTTGAATTCCATGGCTTAGTATTTTTGCGTCTTGATTTTACGATAGGTGAAGAACAGCAGCACGATGGTGATGATGATGTTGATAATCATACTCCAGACCATGCCGTTGTGGAACATCATAATCTGTTGCTCAGTGGGCAAATCACTGAAATGGTTTATCCATCTCTCTATTATATCTCTATTGAAAAACACCAACCCCATAATCATGGAAATCAGATAACCAATGCCAAGATAGCAGGCAAAAGTCCTACCAGCTTTGTGTTTCTTGAAGAGCATGTTGCCAAGCATAAAGATGGCCGACCATTGAATGATGCCGAAGATAATCCCAGTGCGAATCACGCCGACTGGAAACACGGCTTCAATAGGAAACTCAAGATCTCCTCCAGCTCGGACAACACCTTCCGAGTCATTCATCAGTCTGAAAATCTCATTGAGACTATAAAGGTGTATCGGCTTCTCAAAGCCACCGAACGGGAAGAGCGAGAGTAGTGCGTCAACTAAGTAGCCGCCAAAGAAGACAACGATGGGAGTAACGATGGCGCAATAGAGAAACATGCTGACAAACTTCTCCAAAGAGGAAGCGGGCAGCATAGCAAAGCTTACACCTTCACGCGAGAGATTGACCTTGCCATAGACTTTGGAGGGGACCAACATCATGGCCAAAGCTGTCCAAATGCAAAGCATACCAAAACGGGAAGATGGATCAGACTCCGTTCTGAACAAAAGGTTGAAAATCCAGAAGATGCCATTCAGGCAGCAAAACACGATGAGTGCAGTGCCATAGTTACGGATATACATCTTGCCGTCTTTCAGCAAGAGGTCTTTGAAGCGGTTGAAACTAAATGTGTTATTCATGGTATTTCCCTCCTATTAGCTAAAGATTTGTTTGATGGTTTCCTTGTTTTTCATGACGGTGTTGAACAACACCTCGATGCTCACCTTGCTGTCGAGGCCCTCAGTGTTGCGGATGACATTGACATAGCCGCCGGGAATCATCTCGCTGTAGAGCGCAGTGTCATCCTTCTCCATGCCGTAGTCGAAATAGAGCTTGTCGGTGATCTCACGGAACGAGGCCTTCAGCAGCACCTCGTCGTGGTCGAGGATGATGATGGGGTCGATGAGGTTTTCCACATCCTTCACCTGGTGGGTGGAAATGATAATGGTGCGATTTTCGGTGGCGTGCTTGGCGATGACCTGACGGAAGAGCGTCTTCGAAGGAATGTCCAAGCCATTGGTGGGTTCGTCAAGGAGCAGATAGTCCGTATTGAGCGACAGGGCCGAGGCGATGAGGCATTTCTTCTGCTGACCAAACGACATCTCGGCGTATTTGCGTGTCGGGTCGACCTCCATCTCCTTGCAAAGTTCAAGGAAGAGGCTCTCGTCGAAGTTGGGATAAAACACGCCCAATTCCTTTATATTATTAATAGGTGTGCCCTCCGGGATAGCGAAGTCTTCCGAGATGAAGTAAATCTTCTGGAGAGTCTCAGGCAAGCGGTCGAAGGGTGCAATGCCGTCCACCTCGCAGGTGCCTGCGGTCGGTTTTTGCAAACCGCTGATGAGTTTCAGCAGGGAGGTCTTCCCCACTCCGTTTTCGCCCAACAGCCCATAGATGTTACCCTTCTCGAAGCTGAGGCTGATGTTTCTGAAGACTGGCTGACTCTTGTAGCCGAAGTCTAAGTTGTTGATTGTAATCATGTTGTTGTATTTTGTGTTAGTGTATTAGTCTAATAGAACACTGCAAAAGTACAACAATTTTCATTACTGTCAAGAGAAAAGTGTGATTTTTTTCAAAAAAAGTTGAAAATGAGATTCCCGCTGCGCGGGAATGGAAATGGGTTGTGAGTTAAAAACGCGGCGGCAAATAACGCCCACGTATTGCAAACGCCATAAACCGCCGCATTTAAAGTCTCACTCGCCACTCCATTCCCCGAAGGGGAATCTCCTAATGCTTAATCTTGTTATAATGGCAAACCATGATCTCCCCCTTATCCTTCGCGCGAAGATGCATCGCCCCGCCAAGGCAATGCTTGAACACCTTGCAATCAGCGCATGGGCCTTGTTTCATCCAAGAACGATCACGGAAAGGCTGGAAACGGTTTTCCCACACATCGAGGAAATCGTCTTGGTAGATATTGCCTTGTACATAACTACGGTCGATGTTGGGACAGGCAGAGATGGAGCCATCAATCAAAATGGAGCCGACGGTGATGCCCGCACGGCAGAAATAGAACCAGTCGCGGACCTTGCGCTCGTAAGGCCCGACGTAAGCCTCGCAACTGAACTTGCAGTCAATCCTCCCCTCCTTTCGTGTGGCGACGATGAAGTCCATCAGCTGGCGGAATTGTTCATCGCTGAGTTGCAGGCTGTCGTCAGCGGCAGCACGACCAATCGGGTCGATGGTAAACAGGCGCCAGGCTTTCACCTTATGCTCAATGAGCATCTGCTTGACGGCCTCCAACTCGCCGAAGTTCATCGGACTGACGCATGTCACGATGTCGTAGGTAGGTAGACGTTTCTCGTTGGCAATCAAATCAATGGCGCGAAGGGCATGGTCGAAGCTACCTTGACGTTTGCGGAAGGCATCGTGCGTGTCGCGCAGGCCGTCCAAACTGATGGTGATGCTGCACATACCAGCATCCATCAGTTTTTTGTGCATGGCCTCGTCATAGGCATAGCCATTACTGACAATCCCCCAAGGGAAGCCGTGTTGCCGCAGTTGTCGCCCGCAGTCGGCCAAATCGGCACGCACCAAAGGCTCGCCGCCTGTGATGACCACCAACACTGAATTGCGCTCAAACTTGGTTTCCAAGGGTTGAATCGCGTTCAAGAAGTCCTCGAAAGGCATGTCCTTGTAGCACGACGAGGCCAAACAATCCGAGCCGCAGTGCTGACAATTAAGGTTGCAGCGTTGCGTACACTCCCAAAAAAGATAGTTCAGCTCATGGAGTTGGGTTTCCTTTTTGCGGAAATAGTTATGGAAGGCTTGGAGCATTATTCTTCGGCAATCTTTTTCATATAGATGATTCCATCCGTTGGTGGGCAAAGCGTCGTATCCTTCGAATGATAACCTTCTTTACTGAAAGTTAAATCCACACATTCACTCGTTGTCAGTTCGAATTGGCCATACTCGCCTGTTGTATCCATTGGATGACCAGCCTCGTCTTGGATGATGACTTCGGGAATGGGTTGGTCGGTCTCCTGATCCAAAACAGCACCCCAAATCACATCGTTTGGCGCTCCATACTTTTTCATGCAAGCAAACATCATCGTCAAGGCCGGAATGCCAGAGAGCATCGCCACGCGGCGGAACCATTTATATAAGGAGTGCTTCTTCATCGTAGAAAAGGCTTATTGGTTGCTTTCCAACTTGATTTTCAAATCATAAGAATAAAAATCCTGGATTAAAGTGTCGAAGGTTCGATACTGTCCGACAGAGTCAATGAAGCTCAACTGGTGTTCCGTTGGGAATTCGTCATATTCAAAGATTTCGAAGTGACCCGTCACATCAGTATAGCCCCTTATTTCTCCATCAATCCGATATTCAATGTTCTTGAGCGGAAGTCCAGTTGTCTTGTCAACCACAACGCCACTCATTTCATACTGATAGGCATTTGGCACGCCATAGCAAGCCTGCATGATGAACATCACCGTCGTAAGTGCCGAGGCTTTCATCAGTCCTCTTAACCATTTGTAGATTCTCATTGCATTTGTTTATTATTGTTGCTGCAAAGTTAGTAAGTTTTGAAACAAAAAAAAACACCTCATAGAGGTGTTACAAACTATTTTTGAAGGTCAATGCTGATTATCAGAATATTACAATTCTATATTACAAACTATTACAACATCAAATGAGATTCCCCCATGGGGAATGGAGTTGCTTTATGAATAAAACGCGGCGGCTGATAAGGCTGACAAATTACAAAGCCTCACGAGCCGCCGCATTTATAATATCGAGTTACTCTCCATTCCCCGCAGGGGAATCTACTTCATCCAACTGTAAATTCGCCGAAACCAAGGTGTCGTTTTCAACAGACACATTTTCATCAGGCATCTCCGGCGGCGAGTAGGGCGATCCATAACAGGCTTGCATGATGAACAACACCGTGGTCAATGCCGAGGCTCTCAAAAGCCATCTGAAGATTTTGTAACCTTTCATGGTATGAACGATTTGGTTGATGATGCAAAATTAAACAAAAAGCATCAAAAGCAAAACTATTTGCAAGTTTCTCTAATACTTGACAAAACGATGAACCTTTGAGCCAATCCTGACAAAATACACACCTGAACGAAGCTCGGCACCCAGCACCATCTCACCGCAAGCCGACAGATAGCAAGTCCCGTTGACGATGGCCCGACCCAACACGTCACAAACCACAAAGTCCGTTGCCCGCGACCGCCCATCCAGCATCCTGATGTGCACCACATCTTCAGTAGGATTGGGATAGATGACGAAATCATCCGTATTCGACTGGTATTGATGCGGCTTCAACGGCTCAAAGCCTTCAACGGCAGCTTGATAAGCAGCCACGCGATGGCCAAAGAACCTCCGGATAAGGCTTAGACTCCAATTCCAATAGTCCATACTCTGAGGATAGCCAAAACGCGCTATCTGACGCGGCACTTCCAGCCGCAAAGCCTCTGCCACCTCGCATAGACAAGCGTTGATGCTATCGTATTGCAAAACCGTAGCACACAATTCATCCACGCGACGCTTGAACCGCTGTTTGAAATCATCATTCTCCATCAGCCGCCTAAATAGTAATGTAGACTGGCCTCCTGTATGCCATAGGTTATTCCCAACATATGTGGCATTCCCCAACACATCATAGACGCTATCCAACATGGTGGCATCGCCGTCGAAGAAGGCAAAACGCCATTGGGAATCCTTCGTTTGCCAGCAGCGGAAATTGTTTGCAGGCCAGTCTTTGTTGGCGATGAACGTCTCAAGAATCTGATAGTCAATGAAATTATCGACATCAACCAAACGGCTCAGAGAGGCATAGTTGGCATCATCAGAGAGGTCGGTCTCTTCCAACCCATCCAACATTTGCCCAAAGCCGACATTCTCGCCCGACTCCACCTCCAAATTCCATTCTTTAGTGAAGCCATTGATTCCGTTGCCGCTTACGATATTACATTGCTCAGGTTCAAGGCCGAAATGGTCCTCAAGATAATGGTCGTCCAACTTCTCCTGCAAGAAATAAATCCCCCAATACTCGCCGTTTAGATACACCACGACAGGCCTTGAATTAGGAGCCTCAAGCCCCATGCTGAGTGCCATGCGGTTGGACACATAATCCTGCACACCAACATAAGGCCAAAGTATTGAATACGGCTTGAGAACAAGATGCTTAAAACTCTTTATCGATGTAGTGTTGAAGAAATGATGCTTGAAGCGTTTCTTGCCATATTCCTCACGCGCATAGAACTTCATGCCTTTTGCCGAGGACTTCCTCGTCCGGTTGCCATGGGTGCGCAAGCCACATAGCTGGTTGATGCCCGAATTATCCACGGGTTCATAAAACTCCACATTACACAAGCGTTCCCATTCCCTGCCACGCTGAAAATAGTTGCCCGAGTTCTCATCCTCGGGGTCATAAAGTGCGCCAGGGACCATGATGCCCGTATTGTAGTCGAAAAGCGAAAGCGAATCGCAGCACACCGAGACGACCGCCAAGCCATGATGGTCGCAGCCCAAGGCGCGAATCAGATAGGTCTGTGTGACCACCTCGCTGACGCGCTGCCCATGACTATCAAAAGCGGCTGCCCTGATGACGATGGCATGTTGCACCGAATCGGGCACAAAAGGCTCAAAGACAGGCGCGATGGGTAATGTATAGATGTCGGAGGTGGAATACAAGCGCTCGTCAAGAAACAGAGGCGCTTCATAACAGGGAGAATCGTACGTCGGGGTATTACCGTTGGTCGTATAATGGATCTGGCATTCCCAGTCGCTGCTGCCCAAAGAGAGGGCAAACGGCGCGTCGTAAAACCCGCCATGATGCGAGAACAAGACCTCCGTCTGCGAAAAAAGGTCAATACGGAAAGCGAAAAGCAACAGAAGCCCTATCCAACTTTTCCGCACCATCTCCCCTATTTCTTAATGCTCAGCAACACACCGAGGACAACGCCAAGGAAGGCGGCAAACAGCACCTGAAGCGTAGGCGGCAGCAAGAAGGTGATGGTGTGCGCGGGATACCAGAACAGCGGGATGGTCTTGGCAAAGACAAAGCCGTACTGGATGTCCCAGTTGATCTTCTTCGACAAGGCCTCACCAATGTTCAACGGGCTACCGAAAAAACCTTTCAACGTCCCACCCGTCTCAGCGACATGGATGTCGGTGATTTTGTGGAAGGTCATGAAGACTGGCGCAAACAAGGTGTTCATCAACACACTGACGCAGAGCGCAACGAAGAACTTGCCCCAACTGAGGTCGCCGGCAAACCACTCAGCCGCCTTGCCGTCGAGATGGAAGCCACCGTCAAGGAGCTTCACCGTTCCCGTCTTGAAGATGGTCATGGCCGAGGCGATAACCACGCCCAACACACCCCAAACCAGCATTTTAGGCAACAGGCCGAAGCCATTCTTGAGATACACGCCTTCACGGATGCGTAAGGCCAGCATCTCGCCAAAGGTGCCGAGGATGGCGAACTTGAAGAAACTCATCAACAGGCCGTGGTTCTTGGTGGTCTCGTTGAACCAATCCCATGCGCCAGGAATAAAGGCAAAACCGCAAATCACGGCGGCCCAAACAGCTATCGTTATGAAATCTGATTTCTTCATACCTTGTTTCTTTTATCCAGTTCCTTGTTTTGCCAATAACGCCCCAAAAGGCACAGCAGGCAAATACCACAGAGGATGCCGCCCAGCACAAAGCCTGTCTGGTCCTCGCCTTTGGCTTTATACAGATAAATGCCATAGCCGAAGATGGCCAAATCGACGATGATGCTGAGAATGTAGCCTATGGTGCGGCTGGTCTTGTCGGTCTTCTTCAGCAAGAGGTTGTCGAGCAGGAAGGTGACAACGACAAGGGCAGCGTAGACAAGGTAATAGGTGGCTTTTTCAGTAATCATATTATTATTATTTGACGCGGGACTGCGGGACACGGGACTACGGGACTATCCCTGTCTCGTGTCTCGTCGTCTCGCGTCTCGTGTCAATTATTTCTCAATACGGATACGTGCGTCAACAGCGGTCACATAACGCGGGTTACCGAGCAACGGGTTGAGGTCCATCTCGGCGATTTCAGGCGCAGCTTGCACCAAGGCGCTCACGCGAACCACCTGCTCGGCATAAAGGTCAAGATTGACACCTGCCTGACCACGCACACCTTCCAGAATCTTATAGCCCTTAAGGTGTTTGAGCTTCTCGAGCACTTCGTCCTTGGTGACAGGCACCAACACACTCTCCACGTCCTTCAGCACCTCGATGAAGATACCACCCAAGCCGAAGAAGACCTGATGGCCAAACTTCGCGTCGCGCATGGCACCGACATAGACCTCCGTACCGTCAAGCATGGGATACATCTCCACGGCGTAGGTGTCCTTGATGGCCATGAGGCGGTCAAACTCCTTGCTTACTGTTTCGAGGTCTTTCACGCCGAGTGTGACGCCACCCACATCGCTCTTGTGCAACGGGCCGACGACCTTCATCACTAACGGGACATCCTTTGAGCAGCCGACCTCTTTGGCAAAGGCCAAAGCGTCCTCTTTCTTGCTCACTTCCACGCTCTTCTTGCGGCTGATGCCAGCAGCATCGAGCAACTCGTTATAGTCAGCCATTTCAAGGTAACCATCCATGCAGCGATCAATAGTCTTGCGGATGCGCACAACGTCGATCTCGGGTTGGTCGGCCGCCACCGCACCTTCCTGAACATAGGCTGCAATCTCGATCATGCCATCCAAAGCGGCAGCACGCAAACGCTTGGCACCCGTCACGACACGGTAGCCACCATCCACAGGGCAGACGGTAATCGGAGTGAGCATGCCCCACTCGCGTATGGACTCCGCCACCTCGGCCACTTCAGCCTTGTCAGGCTCATCGGCGGGAGCCACCATAATCTTGTTGATAGGCAGATTCTCGATGGTGCCCATCTTGGGTTTAGGCGTATTGTAGATCTTGCAGATAGCGTTGCCAAGCACACATTCCTCGGGGAAGTTGATGTTTCCCTTGGCAATGAAGTCCTCAATCTCGTCCTTCACGTTGATAATGGAAGGCAGCACGGGGAAGATGGGCTTCTTGCAGGTGCGCATCTTCTGGTCAAGCAGGTCATAGACTTCCTTGTTAGAGAAGAGTCCAGGCGAGCCGAAGATGACGACCGAGAAGTCGATGTCGGTGTAGTCGTTCTCCACCGTGTCGAGGATATAACCCAGTTGTTCAGCGGTGCCGGTGGCAAGGAAATCGATGGGGTTGCCCACTGAAGAGCCAGCATAAAGTTTCTCCAAAAGGGCTTTGCTAGCAGGGTGTTCCTTGAGCGAAGGCACCTCCATGCCGCCATTGGAGAGCACGTCGGTGAGCATCACCGCAGGACCGCCCGCGTGGGTCACCACAGCACAACGTTTGCCTTTGATTTCGGGGTACATGAACACGCCACAAACGGTGGTCAATTCTTGACGGTTATTGCAGCGCACAATACCTGCCTTGCGGAACAGGGCATCCACGGCGGCATCATTGGTAGCCAAAGCGCCCGTATGTGAAGAGGCGGCACGCGAGCCAGCGGCACTACCACCACTCTTGATGGCCGCGATGTGGCAACCCTTACCGATGAGGCTACGGCTATGTTTGAGCAACCTTTGCGGGTCGCCAATCTTTTCCATATAAAGCATGATGACGCGCGACGACTTTTCTGGGTCGAAGGTCTCATCCAAGTGCTCCAGCACGTCTTCGATACCCAACTGGGCGCTGTTGCCCACTGCCCAAACGCTGTTGAACTTCAAGCCATTGCTCATGCCGTACTCCTTGATAAACACGGCGGTGGCACCGCTTCCCGTGATGAAGTCAACGCCTTTCGGGTCGAGCGTCGGGATGGGGGTGTCAAAACAGCCAGCGTAGTTCACGTTGAGAAAGCCGGTGCAGTTGGGGCCAATCAAGCTACCGCCGACGCTATTGATGGTGTCGACAATATGCTTCTCAATAGCGGCACCTTCAGCGTTCTCCTCCGAGAATCCAGCGCTGATGATGATGAAACCTTTGCAACCTTTCTCTTTGGCCAGCACGTCAACGGTCTGCGCGCAGAACTTGGCGGCAATGCACAGGAGGGCGCAGTCCACCTGCGGCAGGTCATCAACCTTGGCATAGCATTTCACGCCTTGCACTTCGGTCTCTTTGGGGTTCACGGCATAAACTGGGCCTTGGAACGGGCTTTCCAGAAGGTTCTTCAAGGCTTTTCCACCGGGTTTGTGAATGTCTGACGAAGCACCGCACACAACGATGCTTTTCGGATTTAGTAATTCTCTTGCGATCATATTAATAAGGTATTTGTTGCAACTTTGTTAAATTGCCGCAAATATAGCCAAAATAACGAAACGGAAAAGCGTTCAGCGTTTGTTTTGCAATCTTTCTTCGCAATCGAGGAGCAATTGGTAGTGGATTCGGTTGAAAAGGCCCGTCTTGCAGAGCTGTTCGATGTCCTCGTGACTCATCCACGACACCGAGTCCACCTCTTCTTTTTGTAGTCGAAGCATTTCAACAGGCACATTGCTTTTCAGCATGTAAAGCAAGGTAAATTTATAATCGTAACGTCTGATTTTCACTAATTTAAGTTCACTCTTCGTCGCCGAAAGCCCGATTTCCTCTTTCATCTCGCGCAACATGGCAATGGCGAAGTCTTTCTCTCCGCTCTTCACATGACCCGCCGTGGTGGAATAATAATTGCCTTTTCGAGGCGCCACTTTTTGAATCAGGTACTGGCCTTTGTCGTTGTAGACATACACCGCTACAATGGGAATCATCAGGCCGGGCGGCACACGCTGTCCGCGCTCGATGGTCTGCCCCGTAGGTTTCAGGTCTTTGTCGTACAAATCCAGGATTTCCATAACATCAGGTTCAAAAAGGCGCTGCAAAGATACGGAAAAAAAGAAAGGCAACCACTAAGGATTGCCTTTCCATTGTTTTCGGTCGGATGGTAGAGACGGTGCATGCACCGTCTCTACATCAACCGATTGTCATTATTGCATGACAGTGACGCGCTTGACAGTGACGCCGTTCTCGGTGTAGACGCGCACCATGTACATGCCAGCGTTGAACTGGCTCATGTTCAGGGTGTAGGTGTCAGCACCAATCACCTTGTCGAAGACCACCTGGCCGAGGACGCTCACCACAGTGATGCGGCTCATGCCGTTGGCCTCGATCGTCACGTTGTCCTTCGTCGGGTTCGGGTAGAGGCTGACGGTGCCGTCAAGCTCATCCATACCGTCGCCGGTGGTCGTGCCGCTCACGTAGTCGTGACCTGAGCCGTCGGCGGCCATGGCAGGATCGGATTCGCATTCATTGTCATACTCGGCGCGGACCTGGTAGTAGTACGTACCAGCCTCGACAGGAGTGTCGATGTACTCGTAGTAGTTGCTACCATCCTCGTTGACCGAGCCAATCAGGATGTAGTCACCGGTGGCGTTGGTCGAACGGTACACGTTGTATTTCACCAAGGTGGCACGGTTCATGAAGCTCAGGTCGGCGGGCTTGCTCACCACTTCAGTGTGGCTCAGCTCACCACCGACGTTGCCCTTGAACTCAGGCAGGCTGGCGATGACGCCACCCTTGGCTTGGTTCGTCACGAAGCCGCGGATCATCCAGCCGTAGCCAGGCAGGCCGGCAGTGGCCAGATCCATCCATGAGGCACCGTCAACGCTCACCCAGCGGTTGTTGGCATCGCCAGTGTCGTTGCAAGCATCGGCAGGATAGGTCTCACCGCTCTGGTAGAACGTAATCCACAGGTTCTGCGTGCCGTCAACCGGGACAGGATTGTTCAGGTTAATCTCCATGAACTCCTGGTCGCCGGCCATCGTGAAGGTCTGCGTGGCAGCGGGCGAACCACCAGGCTGTGCGCCACCCACATAGACATTCAAAGTGGCAGAGCAGGCATACGAAGTGAAGATGGCAACCTTAGTCAGGCTGGTGCCGGCATACGGGGCCAGCGAAGCGGCCGGGAACATGGTGCCCCAGTAGAGGGTACCGCCAGCGCCAACGCTCGTGGCATAGGTGCCGTCGTCGTAGTACAGCCATTCGCTGATAGGAGCGGCAGGCTCTTCACCCCACCACACCTTCAGGCTCATGTTGCTGTTGTCAGGCGTGATGTTGATGTCATAAGGCATCTCGCAGGTGACAGTGCCAGGCATGTAAGGCTCGCACTCGGGGCAGCTCATCGAGAAGTAGATGTTGCCCTCGGGCAGGTTGTTCGTGCCGTTGTAGACGATACGGACGCAGACCTCTTCGGCATCGCCTTCATAGACGTACTCGTTGGTCGGGTACTCGACGAAGGCCTCCCATTCGCCGTCGGCGAAGATCATGGCGCCGAGGACGTCGCCGGTCGGGGTAGGACCAGGCGTGCCGCCTTGGTTGCCGTGCAACTTCATGGCGCAGCCGTAAGTCGTGCCGCTGCCGCTGTCGGTGAGGGTTGTCCAGCCGCTGCTGGTGCACTGGACACCGTTACCAGTGTTGCCAACGCCAGGCTCGGCATGCGGAGCGCCCCAAGGACCGCTCGTGCCGCTGCCGGTCAAGGCATAGACCAGATAGTAGGTACCAGCCTCAAGTTCGATGTTGAGACCACCAGCGGTGATGCTCATAATCGGGCGGGTCGTGGCGGTCGTCTCACCGTCGGAGCCGCGGTAGCAGTTCGTGAAGGCGGTGGCCGTCATGATGTTGCTGGTGTTGCTGCCCCAGACAGCGGTGCCACCGTTCATCGGGTTACCGTTGAAGATCTGGGCATAGAGACCCGTGAAGGTCGAAGTGGTCGTGCTGCCGGTCTGGTAGCCGTAGACTTCGATCTCGTCGATCGTCGTGGCGGCATCCAGCGTGAAGCTGTCGGCCAGCCAGTAGTAAGTGGGACTGCTAGCGGCATAGTTGGCATTCGGGCCCCAAGTGCCTTGGCTGCCCTTCGTCCAGGAGGCGTCAGCACCGTTGCTCATCGCACCCGGATCGGTCACATAGCCGTTGAAGAAGTTCCAGTCGGCGCGGCTCTTGGCACCGTTGGTCAGAGCGACGTCGTCAACATCGAGGTAGAACATATCGCTGCAGTTGAAGTGACGGATGGCAATGTAACGGCCAGCGCCAGCATAGGCGCTCAGGTCGACACTGTACTCACGCCATGTGCCCTGGTCGCGGGTGCCACGGATGGCAGCCTTCTCACCGCTGCTCTTGGCAGACAGTGTCCACTCCTGAACCATGGTGAAGTCGCTCGGGTTGGTGCCGGTGGTCGACACAAACACGCCGCAGTGCTCAGCAGCGTAGAGGTTATCCTGACCGCAAGCCCAGAAGCTGAAGGTAGAACCGTTAGCAAGGGTCACAGCAGGCGAGATGAACCAGTTGTCGGGATACACGACGCCGTAGTTGTTGTCGTAGCTCTGGCTCAAGATCAGGTCAGCGGAACCGTTGTGACCGTTGCCCGTGCCGCCCAGCTTGGTGCTACCCAATTGCCAGCCGTAGCCAGCGGGGCTACCACCATCGATGATGGTCCAACCAGCAGGCATCTGGCTATCGTCGAAGTTCACGGTGAAGGTGTCGCCTTGGCCGCCGCCACCGCCGCCGCCACCACCGCCGCCAGGATAATCCCAGCTGATGGTGTTGCCTTCAATGGTCACACCGTCGACGGTACCAGCGTAGTTGTCGCACGGGATATACTGCCATTCGCACTCCGTCCAGGCGCTCATGCCGGTGCTGTACATAGCAGCCACCTTGCAGATGTAGTGGTCGCCGGGAACGAGTTCCTCGGTGGCCAGCTGGCAGAACGGTTGCTCGGCGGGAACGTTGGCGTTGTAGATAGGCTCGCCGTCGATGCTGGTGCACATCACCTTGAAGCCTTCGAGGTGACGCTCGCCGCTCTTGGCGCCGTTGGTCAGTTCGATGTCGTCGACATTCAGGATGAACTCGTCGTGGCAGTTGAAGTGACGGATGGCGATGTACTTTTGACCAGCATAGCTGCTCAGGTCAACAGACTTCAGATACCAGTTGCCTTGGGCGCGGTTGTTACCGTCGCGGCCATAGCTCACGGCACCAGTCGACTTGGCAGTCAGCGTCCACTCGTCAACCAGCGTCCAGTCAGTACCGTTGCTGGAGACAGAGACACCGAAGTGCTCAGCGGGATAGTTGGCATCCTGGGCGCAGGCATAGAAGCTGAAGGTCGAGCCAGCACCAAGGTTCACCAGAGGCGAAACGAGGTAGTTGTCGGGATACAGGACTTGGCCTGTGCCGTTGGCATAGGAGCCAGAGATCACATAAGCTTCGGAGCCGTTATGACCAGTACCGCTCAGGTTGACACCGCTGTTGTGGTAGACGCCAGGATTGTTGCTGGACACCCAGGTGAGGCCGTCGCCGTCCATGTCAAGGGTCGTCCAACCGGCAGGCATGCCACCATCACAGTCGAAGCTGAAGGTGTCGCCGCTGCCACCTTGGCCGCCGCCACCACCGCCACCACCGGGCGTAGGTATGCCTTCAGCACCCCACATGGCCCAACCAGTGCTGGACACGTAGAGGTCAGAGACACCGTAGATAATCTCAATCATCACATAGCGGAGATCAGTAGCGTTCCAGATGCTCACGCTGTCCTCAATAGGCTCGTAGCCGTCGAATTCAACCTTAACGTTGTATTCGCCCTTACGGAAGCTCTCGAAGGCATAGAAGCCAGTCTCGTCGAGAATGATAGGCTCCATAGGATACATCTCCTGCTCGGCCTCATTGTAGTTGGTGAAGGTCACCTGCACACCCTCCGGGCTGTCGGCGCTGTTGAGCAGCACGTTGACAGTCACGTCGTCGTTGGTCAGGTACATGTTCTTGTCGAGGCAGTTCGACCAAATGGTCTCGCTCTCACGAGGCAGAGCCAGCGTGTTGCAGTTGTCGCCGCCAGGTGTCGGAGGCGTAGGACCGCCAGCCTCAACATAACCGCGAATCATCCAGGTGTAGCCGAGGCCATAGTCATTAGCATGCTCCCAAGTGGTGCCGTCCAGCGACAAGAAGTCGGAGTTGGTATTGCCAACATAATCACAGCCTGACATCGGGTAGGCAATGTCGGGAGTGTAGAAGCACAGCCACAGGTCTTGAGTAGCATCAATAGTCACAGGCGTGGTAAGGGTAATATCGTGCCATGCCAAATCGCCAGGCAGATACTCGGAAGCCGAGCTCACCAGCGTGCCAGGAGCAGTGGCGCCACCTTGGTAAACATTAGCGGTATAGGTGCCTGAATATGTCCATCCGTAATCGCCGTCAACATCCATGAATACGCCGACCTTGGTCAGGGTCTGGCCAGCGTAAGCAGCGAGGTCGGCAGCGGGGAATCTGATGCCCCAGTACACAGCGCCACCGCCAGTGCCAACACCACCGCTGAAGGTTTCGGTGCTGTATTGCAAGTAAGCGCGGTCTCTGTCTTGAGGCTGTTCAGCGACTTCCACATTAGCCTTCGGGCCAATCTGGGCAGCTTCGCTGGTGGTGAAGCTTCTGTTACCAACAGCGACAGGAGCAGCCCAGCTGATGGGGCCTTCAATCAGTTCACCACGGTTGCCCTCATAGACGCAACCGACACCCCACTTGTAGACACCAGCCGGGAGGTCAGCCCATTCAACATCGATATAGATGGTGTCACCAGGCCAGTTGGTGGCCAGCAACACGGTGTTGTCTTCAGTGTAAGGACATTCGGCGTAACAGTTCGTACGATAAATTCTGTAGTGGTCGAAGCGACGGGTGGCAGGAGCACTCTTGCTGGGATCACTGATAGTGATATCGTCGACATCCAGGTAGAACATGTCGGAGCAGTTGAAGTGGCGAATAGCCACATAACCGGTCTGGCCAGCGTAGGCACTCAGGTCAACGGTATATTGGTACCAGTTGCCTTGGGCACGGCTCTTGCCATCGCGGGAGATACCTGTTCTGTTCACATCGGCCACGGCATTGTCCATCGACTTGCCTTCAACCTTCTTGGCCGTCATCGTCCACTCATTGAGCATCGTGAAGGCGCTCGGGTTGGTGTTGCTGGTCGTCGAAACGGCCACACCGAAGTGCTCAGCAGCGTAGAGATTGTCTTGTGCGCAAGCGTAGAAGGTCAACACGCCACCCAGAGCCACCTGAGGCGAAACCAGATAGTTGTCAGGATAGAGGACAAGACCGCTGTAATAGCTCTGGCTCAACACGCAGTCGTTGGAGCCGTCGTGGCCGTAGCCAGTGCTCATGATGTCGCTGGCCACATACCAACCGTAACCATCACCATCGGCATCGAGGCTCGTCCAGCCCTGCATGGTGCTGTTCTCGAAGTCGTAGGTCATGCCCGGGACAGGCGGTTCGGGTTGCTTGTAGAAGTTGATGTAGTCAACATAGAAGCAGTCGTCATTGCTGTTCACGCTGCTGTCCTTCGTGTATCTCCACTGGAAGGTGTGCGTACCGGCAGTAACGTCATAGGTTCTCTCAGTCCAGTTACCAGCACCAGACCAGTTGCCCTTCTCGACACCGTCGATATAGAAGTGACCATAGTCATAGTTGCTCTCGCTGGAGATCTTGCCGAAGAAGCTCATCAAACCGTCGGCAGGAATCTCAACCGTCACGGTCATGTTGCTGGTCACGCTGGCCACGCCTGCGCCACCGCTCTTCATGCAGTAGGTACCTTCGTACGGGTTGTTGGTGGTGATGCTCCAAGGATAGTTGCTGTCCACCTGCCAATCGAACATGCTGAAGTCGCCAGTCTCGAAGTCTTCAATGATTTCGCTACCAGGCAGGCCGCAGCCCCAGTACACCTTCACGTAAGGTGATTCGGGATCCAGGCTGTCGGGATAGTACTCAGCGATGACAGCGCAGACGGGATCGAAGTTCTCGTCGAGGATGTAGTCAATCGGGCTGGTCGTCACGTTGTAGGTGATGCCAATCGGGTTGCCCTGGACAGGTTCATAGATGGTCTGATAGCCTTCCTTGGCAGCCTGGCCGTTGTACGTACCGGCATAGATGTGGCCAGTGTAGTAACCCTGGTTGTTGGTGGTGAAGTTGTAGGTGTGCTGGACATCGAATTCGTCGCGGCCCACCATGGTGACGGTGGCACCGGCGATGCCAGTGGTGCCGTCTTGTTCGTACACGTGGCCGTTCACGTCGCCGTAGCCGGAGACCTTCACGTTCACGGTGTTCGAAGGAGCAGATTCACCTTCATCGTACACAGCGGTAACATAATAGGTGTAGCCAGCCATGTTGTAGGCAAGAGGACCGTCGGTGTAGGTGGTGTTGCCGATGTTGTTAACGGTGGTGTGACCGATGAGTTCACCGTCGCGGTACACGTTGTACTGACGATAGGTACGGTCGACAACGGCAGTCCAGTTCAGGGTGATGGTCTCGTCGTTGAACACAGTGTTGTCAACAGCGGTGAGGTTCTGAGGCACGTTGAGGTGTGTGGTGAAGCCCCACAGCGGGCTGCTCACGCCTTGGGTGCAAGCGCCGTTGTTGCGGAACTCAACTCTCCAGAAGTAGTGGGTGTTGTTCCACAGGTTGCGCACAGTGTAGCTGTTGGCCAGTTCGGTGCTGAAGCTGCCATCCTCAGGATAGATGATGGTCTGCGGGTGGTTGGGATCCGGATAGTAGGTGCTACCGATGATGATACGCCATTCAGTGGCATAGGTCGGGATCATCCAACGCAGCGTGACGCTGGCGGGATCGATGCCATCCTCATCATCAGCCGGGCTCGGGTTGAACTCGAAGTCGGCGACATCCGGGCAAGGCATGGGTTCGGCGTTGATCGTCACCTCGAAGTCATCGTCGGTCGAAGAGGCCACCAGGTAGTAGGTGCCAGCCTCGACAGGCATGTCGGTGATGACGGGACCAGCGCTGTAGTTACCTGCACCAGGAGTGATGTCAATCTGGACATTGCTGCGGTAGGTGTACAGCTGCTTGCTGCCACCGTAGTTGCCCAAGTCGTACGGGTTAGGATTGCTGCTGTCGCTGTAGTAACGCAGAGCCATGTTGGCCGAGTTAGGCGACGTGGTCTGACGCCAGGTGTAGCTCGTGCCAGGATAACCGCTCGTGCCGTCGTAGAAGGCCACCAGCAGGTTGCTCGTGCCGTCATACTGGAACGGGGTGTCGAGGGTGAAGGTGTACCAAC
>Ga0310690_10000201_pt1 | contig 143758 bp, 200 predicted proteins | sample AusTroGonzalo_MG_2_FD_207661 | JGI IMG/M metagenome (GOLD analysis project Ga0310690, IMG submission 207661) | Bovine rumen microbial communities from tropical cattle in Woodstock, Queensland, Australia - Gonzalo_04 (v2) (version 2) | ecosystem: Host-associated > Mammals > Digestive system >...
GTATGATGAACCTTTTTCAACAACAACAATCGACTCATATGCCCAAACGTTTAGCAGAATGTTAGGCAGACCCATGAACCCACATTGTTTACGTCATAGCTTTACATCGGAATTACTTAGTAACGGTATTCCTGAAAGTGTTGTTTTAACAATAATGCACTGGAAAAATCTTGATATGGTGAAAGTGTACGACGATAGAACAGATGACGAACAGCTTGATAAATATTTTGGTGCTGAAGGAATAAAACAAGTTGAGAAAAAAGGATTAGAAGATTTGTAATGAGGACAACCACTCTGTAATAGGGTGATTTTTAATATACAAGAAAGGAGGAATTATATGGCTAATAATAACTTTCAAGCTCTTGTTCAGGCGATACTTGATAATAAATCGCTGGAAACTGTTTCGGGACAGATTAAAGGGCTTGGGAGCACTCCTGTCAGATTAAGAAATGTAACCGTTGATACCGCTGAAGTTGCGAGGCAAATTCAAGAACAGTTAAACGGAATGTCGTTTAATATTCGCATAAGTGGTCTTAATAACAGTAACGGCGGTGGTAATGGTAATCCAATTCACACTCAAGTTCAAAGCATCGTGAATGATATTGACCTCGTAAATGGTGGATTGAGCCACATGAGAGATATGTTACAAGGTGCTGGCTTCAATAAAAGTTCAATTCAAGCTCTAACAAACGAACTTGATAGAATGAGCATTACTGCAACGCGGCTTAAAACCACTATGTTAGAAGACGGCTCTATTCGTATGACGATTACAGGCGTTGATGAACTTGGTCGTGCTGTTAATCTTGTTCGTGAGTTTGATAAAGAAACAGGTAGAGTTACATATACTACGAAAACGTTTACACAAGAACTTGCGACTTCACAAGCCACGCTAAAGGCTATGGAGAAAATCAATCTTGGTATTGATACTGGTGATTTTCAAACTAAGTTAGATGGAGTTTTAGACAACTTTACTCGTCTTAGTACGGTTACACCAGCTCTTAGTAACAACATGGCATCTCTGCAAACAGCATTTGAAACTATGTCTAATACTGAAAGTTCAAACCAAGAACGCATCGAGGCGTGGGAAAGATTTAGAAGTTTACTACCGATAGTAAATGCACAAATCAATCAAGTTGCAGGCTCTGAACGCGATGCCGCCGCCGCCGCAAGAGAAATTGATATTGCACAACAAACTCTCACAAAATCGTCTACGCTATCAAATGAAATATTAGCGTGGATGAATAGCAATACTGAAGCGGCGAAGCTCTTTGGAAATCAGCTATATCAATTAAGAGAACAGCTTTCTAATAATACCGACCCAACAGCACTTACTCAAATTAGGCTTGAGTTTAATAAAATAAAAGCAGAAGCTAAAGCGGCAACAGCTACATCTTCTAATTTTGGTGCAGAATTAAAACGTTCGCTTTTAATTTCTGCTGGTGTTGGTAGTACGGTAATGATGGTACAAAAATTAGTTCGTACTATCAAAGAAGGAATTAAAACTGTAACGGAATTAAATGATGCTATGGTTGAGTTCCGTATTGTTACAGACGGAACGGAAGCGTCATATAAGAAATTCTACAACACAGTAATCAATACCGCAAAAGAAATAGCGGGTTCTGCTTCTGATTTAATATCATCGTCAACTGTGTACGCTCGACTTGGTTATTCAATGGAAGAGTCACAAATATTAGCGAAATACACACAGATGTTGCAGAACGTTGGTGATGTTGATGTAACCACAGCGCAAAACGCTATTACCGCATTAACTAAAGCATATGGAATTGGCGTTACTGACATTGAAGAGGTTATGGATAAACTCGTAGTCGTAGGTAACAATTTCCCCATCAGTGTTGAAGAAATCTCCACGGCTATCAATAATGCTGGTAGTATGTTAGCGTCTGCTGGTAATAGCTACGAGCAAGCATTTGCATTACTCACATCAGCCAACACAACCGTTCAGGATATATCAAGAGCCTCAACAGGTTTAAGAACTATTGCGGCTCGTATTCGTAATACTAAAGCAGAATTAGATGATTTAGGTGAAACCGTTACAAAGGTTGAATACGACGCTATGATTCAAGCACTTACGGATTATGGCGTTTCTATAACTGATGTAAACGGCGAATTTAGAAGTACATACGATATTGTACAGGATTTGTCGCACGTTTGGGGTGATTTATCAGACCAAGAACAAGCGGCTATTGCCAAAATGATTGCGGGTAGACAAGTACCCGTGCGTACAGAAATGTGCGCTTAGTACACATTTAATTGCAGGTAAATCCTAAAGCCCTTATACCACAATAGCGGAGAAATCACGTTATGACGGTTGCTGAAAGGCAGAAACAAGTTAAGGGATAGAATACGGACAAAATCCTAAGTTCTGTATAATGGAAGCTCTGCAACGAAGCTCCTAAGTCTTATGATATGGAGAACGCTCAACGACTATCCCCGAAAGGGACACGCATCGCGTGTCAATAGGAGTACGGCGCAAATAAATGGCGTGGGTGAAAACCCCTTAAATGGAAAAGGTGTGGCTCTAACGGATATTGCCGAGGGCTGAGAAATAGTCTAATCTTATGTGAAAACATAAGCGGATTTATTATTTGATTAAATATGAAAAAATTTTACAATGTGTCATCTGTTCGGATGGCACGTTTTCTTTATTCACTGGGTTTTGATAAAGAAAGCTATTATGACAAAGACGGAAAAGAACGGTGGCGTTTTGAAAAAACAGACAACCTTATGGAGTCAGTTAGATTTTATAAGGAAATGCGCCGTAGAAACGATTATAGATAGGAGTAGTACATATGGCAATACATGGCAAATATTCGGAAGCTGAACTGAATTTTCTTATTCAAAACTATCCTACTATGGAATGGGATGAACTAATTAGCGGTTTAGCAAAAATTAGTGGACATAAACGTAGTAAGGCTTCAATATTAGCAAAAGCATCAAAGTTAAAAATACCAAGACTTATTTATGGTAATTATTCAGAGCATGAAGATAATTTGATTCGACAAGTATATGCCTCATCTGTTGAGACGACATTACTAAAGAATTTACAAAAACTTGTCGATGATGAAATGCCACATAGAACATTAAAGGCTGTTATATCTCGTGCAAATACACTTAAATTAAAACTTCGTCAAGAATGGACAGAAGATGAAATAGCTTTTCTTAAAAACAATTATCATAAATTGACAATTAAACAGTTGGCAAATGAACTTCCTAAAAGGAGCAAAACTGCTATATATAATAAGATGATTAAATTGAATTTGTTGGATGCTCCAACCTTTGCTTATTCTGAACAAGATATTGCTTTTATTAAAGATAACTATGCAAATATGAGCGATGAAGAGATAGGGAAAATACTACATAGGTCTGCAAATGGGATAAAAGAGTGTAGAAGAAAATATGGTATTTATCGTCAAGACCCCAATCAAGGAACGAATTATAAGTGCATTTTAAGATTTGTCCAAGCACATAATTCAGATTGGAAAAAGAGGTCTATGAAAGCGTGTAACTATAGATGTATAATAACAGGAGAAATTTTTGACGATATTCACCATTTATATTCAAAAAACATGATATTAAATGCCGCGTTGGATAGATTAGGAATACCTTATGATTTAGATATAAATACTTGTTCAGATGAAACAAAAGAAAAGATACTAAAAGAATTTTTGATTGAGCAAGACAAATACCCATTGGGTGTTTGTTTAAAGGCAAATCTCCATCATAGATTTCACGCGAAATATGGTTTTGGATATAATACACCAGAACAATTTGAAGAATATGTGAAAGCCATTACCCAGAGTGGTATTCACAATAAAGTAGCATAAAAGAATAATAATATCCGAGCAAGAGTTATGACCTTGCTAAATATAATTGACTCGTCAACAGAATATCCTGTACTCATTAATCACACAATTCCAAGAAGCTGAGGGCGCGATGTCGGCTATGGAAGACAGTGCTGGTACGTTATCAAGTTCATATCAGGAATATATGGATGGCATAACGGCACACACTCAACAATTCCAAGCATCGCTTGACCAACTGGCTACAACGACTTTTGATAATGAATCAATCAAAGGACTCGTTGATGCGGGTACATTGTTAATAAACGTACTCAATGGAATAATTGACATATTTGGCGTATTCCCTGTTGCAATAGCAGGAATAGGAATAGCTAAGTTAATAAAAGATTTTGAACAATTAAAAATCTTAGGACTACAAGGCGCAACAAGTATGGATGCGGTTATAGTTGCTACTCAAGGAATGACTCTTGAGAATACAAAAGCCGCATTGGTATTAAGTAAATTAGAAGCCGAAGAAGTTGCAGATATATTAGTAAAAAAAGGATTAACGCAAGCTGAAGCTGACGAGGCGGCGGCTACAATCATTAGTGCGAGAGCAGATAATACTGCCGCCGCAAGTACGGTAGCATATACATCTGCAACTGGTGGATTAACAACTGCGTTAAAGGGATTGTGGACTACGATGAAAGCAAATCCCATCCTTTTAGTTATTGCCGCTGTAACTGCCGCAATTAGTCTTTTTAGTACAATTAAAGATAAAATAGAAGAAAGCAGACAAGCGGCAATAGATGCAGGTAAAACTGTTACTGATACTTCTTCTCAATTAAATACACTTATTGATAGTTATAAGCAATTAGCTTCAAAAGGTATCAATGATGTAAAATCACGTCAACAAGCCGCGAAAATCCAAAGTGATATTACAGATTTAGTCGGAGCGCAAGCGGCAAACTTGGATTTGGTTAATGGCAAACTCGACACTGAGCTTGGTAAGCTAAAGGATATTAATGCAGAAGTAGTAGATATTGCGACATTACAATCTGCTTATGAAAATGCCAAAAACAACACTAAAGATAAAAGTAAGGTAGATTTAAAGTCGCCTTTAGATTTCTCTGGAAACGGTCACGATATTAAAGTCCGAACTGAAGTGATGGAAAATCTTAGCAAAGAAAAAAGAGACTTGGTAAAAGACATATTTAAAGAATCCATCGGAAATAAAGGAGAAATTCAAGACGAATCTGAATGGTGGCAATTCCATGTTGATTTTACTAACTTAGCAGAAGAAGACTATAAATCTCGTTTGGAAATCTATAATACTATTATTGAAAACCTTAGGAAAAATGGATTTAATGATGATGATAGACTTTATTCAGAATTTCTTTCTCAAAAGAATAATTTGCAAGAGTTGTATAATCAACAAACAGAAGCCGCTAATAATTTAATATCTGGCTTAGTTCAAAATAAATACTATTCCCAAGAAACAGATGTTTCATCTATGGAAGAATATCTTGCACTTAGAAATAAGATGATAAACGAAATTAGAAGTGAAGGTTCAGTTCAAGATATGCTCGCTGATAATTCTATAAGTGCAGAAGATATAGAAAAAAGGGTTGATACATACCTTTCTGGTTTGGGTGAATACTCCGATTATTACGAGGAATGGTATTCAAAATTTGGTTCTGATATTGCTAAAACGACCAACGATGTTAAAGAAACCTTATTATTAAATAATGTTTTCTCTGAAGCTAAATCCCAAGCTGAATACGATGCAAAATCAACCATAGCTAAGGATATTGAAAGTTGGTATGATGGATTAACTAATAAAGACCGAGAAATAGTTTACAAGATTAAAATGGAGCGCGAGGGCGAAACAGATAATTGGTCGCTCGATAAGTGGAAAGAAGAAATAGCAAACTGGAAACCGTCTGAATCAGAAAAAATCTCGTTCAGTGATTTAATTAAAGACGATGGTTTTAAAACCAAAATTGATGATTATAAAGATAGCATCACTGATTTAGATGATACCCTTGACGATTTGCGTAGTGGCGACCTATCAGAAGACGATAAGATTGCGCTCTTTGAAAAATTCCCGCAACTCGCAAGCCAAGCCGACGACCTTGACAGCGCGATAGTAAGCCTTATCGAAGATTTTGAATCTGACGCTATTGAAGATTTCAACGAACAGCTTGATTACATGGACACCGACGATGATGTGACCGCTTTAAATAATCTTAAAGATAGCCTCTTAGGATTAGCGAAAACTAAAAACGGCGTGTCTACATTGAGCGACGAACTCTCCAAACTTAAAACAATTCTCGATGATGTATCTGACACCTATTCAGATATGAAGACCATTATAGACGATTACAACGAAAACGGCTATCTTACTTTAGACAACTTGCAATCTATAATGGACATGGAGCCTGAATACATCAACCTGCTTATGGACGAGAACGGTCAAATCAACCTTAATTCGCAGGCTTATAAAAACTATGTAATTGCTAAAACAAAGGCTTTACTTGTAAATGAATTACAAGATTTATATAGCTCTGTTCTTGGCATGAAGGTTGAAGAAGCTCAGGCTTATGCCAACGCAAAAGCGTACAACGAAGAAACTCGTAGCGTACAAGACTTACTCACAGCTACTACGCAGTTGTATTATGCAAAGGCTATGGCTAAGGATAGCGCAAATCATACCACGGCTTATACAGATGCTATGAAGCGTTCGTTTAGTACGGCGGCGAATTATGCTTCTATGGTGGACGAGTACATTAATAGTTTGTCTACCTCACAGAATGAGTTTAGCACATCGACCAGTGAAACAACTTCTGCGCTTGAGGCTCAAAAGGAAGCTCTTGAATCCCAGAAGGATGCACTCGAAGACTACAAGGACGGACTTGAGGACGCTAAGGATGCACTCGAAGATTATAAGGACGGATTAGAGGACGCACAATCAAAACTGCAATCTTTAATTGACCTCACGAGCGATTATATTAAGCAGAAAAAGAACGACGAGAAGGATGCGCTGAACGACCAAATCGACGCTCTGAACGACCAGAAGGATGCACTCGACGACGAGAAGGACGCATATGCTGACGTAATCGACAAGCGTAAAGAGGCGTTACGACTTGCCAAAGAAGAACGCGAAGAAGCAGATAAATTAGCCGACAAACAAAAAGCTGTTGCTAAAGATGCACTCGCCCTTGCTGTGGCGAATCTTGATGACAGCTCGGCTGGTAGGAAATCTCAAAAGGTTGCCGCAGACAATCTTGCGGAATCCAACAAAGACCTTGAAGACTATCTGTACGAGCAGTCATATGACAAACAGATTGCCGCGCTTGAGGAAGAACAAGAAAGATTTGAAGAAACGATTGAACGGCGCAAAGAGCTGATTGATGAGCAAGTTGCTAAAATCGAAGCCGCCATTGACGAAATAGAAGATTATCTCGATAACGAGCGCAAAATCTATGAAGACGCTTGCGAGATGATTGATAATGATAATGGCGAATTGTACGGTAATCTGTGGAATTATACTTATACTTATACCACTAAAACTCGTGCGGAATTTGATAAGCTGTGGTCTGATGCACAAGCCGCGATTCAAGCGTATCAAGGTGATAATGAATCACTTATCTCTGTTATGGAAAATCTGCAACAAAAGATTTACGATACAGATAGTGAAATTTCAGACTTAAATACGCAGATTGATGAATGTAGTGACCAAATAGATATTTTAGACACGGCAATTAGTAATACGAGCGATGCAATTAATAGCACGTCGGGTGCTATTGATAATGTGTCGAGTAGCTTAGGTGGACTTGCTTCAAATATCTCTGCGTATAAAGCCGCATTAGACGCTTTAGCACAAACTAATGATGATAGTGGTGTTCCTTCTAATGCTAAGTGGACGTTTGAATACGCTGATAATAACGGTAATATACGAACTGCTTGGACTACGAGTAGTGATTTTGAAACCGCTGTAAGAGATATTCAAGGTGTAATTGAAAGAGAAACAGGATATTACAGACCTGATGTATATGGTGGCATTAAGAAACACTATGCTTCTGGTACATATAGCTCTGCTGGCGGCTTGTCAATCACTCAGGAGGATGCACTTGAAGCAATCTTTGGTAAGCTCCGCAACGGTCAATATACCTTACTAAACGAAGGTTCTCACGTCTTCAACGGCGATGCAACTCAAAACTTGCATGAATTTGCTGATAATCCTGCAAGATTCTTAGCACAGTATCAAAACTATGGTGGATATTTGGCAAAGAATTACGGTAATACAGAATCAGGAATTAGAAGCGTTACAAGTGGTTCGCATAGAGTTTATGGTGATATAAACTTTAATCCTGCTCCGATTTACATTCAAGGAAAAGTTGATGATACAACGTTAGGTAAATTAGATAAACAAGAAAAGAGAAGATATGAAGTGTTCAAGAAACAGTTTATGGCAGAAATGCTCAAAGAACAACGGCAGTAAAACGAAAGGAAGTGGTTAAACAATGAGCAAATTTGATGTTTTTGAATATGCTGGCAAAAGTTCAAGCATATACAACCTTGTTTCTTGTGAAATAAACAAGGATTATAACAACATTATTTCTGGTGCTGAATACGAGCCTTCCGTTGATACCCTTCCCCACTCTGTTAATCAATTACTCTTGGGGCTTGACTATTCTGACAAGCCCCTTGAATTTGACTTAGAAATCGTGAATCCCGATGAAAATATCCCTGACACTCAAGTTGAAGAAATCAAGGATTGGTTATTCGGGCAAAACGGTTGGAAAAAGTTTGTTTTGATTAACGAGAGGCAAAGATATTATTTGAGAGCTTTACTTATCCCATCGGAAGATATATTTGACGTTAATGGACAGCGTGGGTTTAGATGTAAGCTGAGAAATGATAGTGGTTTTTGGTACAAAGATGAGGATATCGAAATACCTCTCACCTATTCTTCGACCAATATTTATTCGATTATTGAAAAGACTATAGACTTGGATTATATTCCCGACAGAATGGAGATTAATCCGAAAATCAAATTCAGCACATATGCTCCAAGCATCAAGAAAACAGTTGATATTGTAGCTTCTGAAGACAACAAATTAACAATTACCGATTCAGACGGAACGCCTCATTCAGTTTCAGTTATACATGATGGTGGTAATTATCAAGATGAAATCACTGGTTCATATGATAGAAATACTCATGTATTTACAGTAACTAACCCATCGAGTACAAATCAAATTATGTCAGGTTATACTTATACAGCTACTTATTGGATAAAGCAAGATAATGATAGCGGATATTATTGGAAAGAAAATTGTAATTTCAATCTATTAATAATAAACACATTAAATGATTCTGTTATGGCTTTTGACGGAGTTGATGAACAGTTTGACGTTGTAGTAGATTGCTTATATGGAACTTACACAATGATACAAAATGGAGCAGAAACAGAACATAATCTTAAATATCCTCCATTTATTGATAATGATACCAAATATTCAAACTTGTTTTATCTTTCACGCGGACAAAATCAGTTTAAAATATATATGAGGTTATGGCTGGATGGGAACGGAGTATTTTATACTCATAATCAAGCTAATAACGGAATCGTTGATGATAAGATAATTATTTCATTTACGTCACTTCATAGGATTGGGGGATTCTAATGAAACATTCAAATAAAACCCCTAATGTTATCTTATACTCAATGAACAAGAAAGATGCTGTTGGTATATTAAGGCATATCAACAATTTTGAATGTGATTATTATTTCAATTCCGCTTCAGAAATTAAATTTGAAATACCGCAAAAAATCTATGATACTGATATATTTGAGTGGATAGATAATCCGCGTTATGATGATATAAAAGCAGATATGTTACTTTATTTAGCTGACCCAACAGAACAATACAAGTTTAACGGAAGTCCTATATTAAGCAATAGCGATTATTCCTTAAAGGCTCTAAGTGATATTCCCGAAAGCGACGTAAGACCTTCTACTAATATGAGTTACGATGCAAACAAAGGTATAAACGGTTTTAAAGTTCAAAGCGAAACATTATTATATGATTTAGGTTTATCGAAAGGATATATTTGGGAATGGCAACACTATTTTGATTCACATAATGGTTATGCTAATAGAAAAGCTCAAAGTGATAATGATAATTATGAAAGTTATAAAGGATATAGGCATATGTGTTGTGATAGCTTTATCCCTGTTGAAAATGGAGATATAATAGCTGTAAGGTCAAAGGTTTCAGATACAGCTTATTTTTACTATCGTGCATTTTTCTATGAAGATAATGATAGTACAACATTTGTAAAAAATTTGTTTTCAAATGATGATACAACTTGGGCGGTAGGAAATCCTATTTCTCGTGTTGGCATAAATAATGCAACTACTTCACGACACAGGCGTATTACCAGTATTGTAGCCACAAATAACGGTTCGATAACAGTAACGGATAATGATGGCACTCCTTTTAATATTGGTGTTTCAACAGATATGCACAGTAGCGGTATTAGAGGAACTTCAAGTGGAAATACCTTTACTGCGACCAATTCAGAAGATATTGTTGCTGGTAATCAATACTATGTTGGATATGATATAGATGTTGCAGATGATATATCATCAGGCTTTATAAGACTTGAATGTGTAGATGTGCAAGCTGTTAAAACCACAGAGAATGGCACTACAAAATGGATATATCATTTAATGCCAGAAAACTATGTACGAGTATATAGTGGTTTAAGGAATGTCACTGAATTTAATGTGGGTGAGAAAACGCCTTATTCAATCAGACAGGTTTGGTGGGTTGTTACTGATACAGAGGAAAAAGATGACGGTATAAATAAAATTAAAACTATAACCGCTAAATCTTATGAATACTCATTATCTAAAAAATCGTTTTCACTTTCGGAAGGAACGATGCCACTTTATTTCCCAAATAAAATATATGATTTAATTACATCTTCAAATTGGAGACGTGACGTATGGCGAAGCAACGGAACAAATTATGCGACCACAGCGAAACAAAGGTGTACTCGTGGATTATTAAATCAAATATTGGATTATTTACCAGAGTGGAAAATTGGATATGTCGATTCGGAAATAAAAAATAATATTCCTATTTCGCCACTTTGCTGTAAGTATAGAAATTTCGATGACGTAGATAATGAAAATCTTTATACTTTTCTATTAGATGAAGTTGAGAAGGCATATCAATGTTTCTTTATATTTGATAGTGAAAAAATGACTATTAACATTATCAATGGAAATCCAGCTAAAACAAATAGTAATGGCGCACCACAAGAAGATGGCAAGGTTGGTTCTGCTTCTAATATTGTATTGACTTGGAGTAACGCTATAAAAAACACAAATATTCAAACAACAGAGGATAGAATTGTAACTGCATTGAGGGTACATACAGCGGAAGATACATATAGTATGGGATTAATCAATCCAACAGGAAACAATATATTATATAATTTCTCTGCGTTTAAATCAGAAATGCAATATATTGCAGACCCAAACAAAAACAGAACGTTATGGGAAGCTGTTGAAGCATGGCAAATTGCATATGATAATGCGAAGTCAAGCTATCAATCAACTGCAAAAACTTATGTTGAAAAACTACTTGAAGTAATCAAAAACGAATCGTCAATGTCTGACGCACTTACAAGATATAGAAGTGTTGTTAATAAAATAAATACTGGCGCAGATTATCATGGAGTAGATAGTCCATATTTGGATTATCCAATTCATTATACGAGTATAAACTTGGATTTCCCCGCAAGTTGGGCTACACCTCATTTACCTGATTTATATGATGCCTCAAAAAACTATTATGAAACATTAGTTAAAAGGGATAACAATATCAGTGATAAAAAAACAAATTACAGAACATTAAGGAATACCAGTAATCTATTGACGATGGATTATAATACCGCCGTTGCTAATGACGGATATGCTATCCTCTCCCCTACCGAAGTTTTGGAATTACAAAAATTTATCATTGAGGGTGACTGGACTAATGAGAACGCTGTTTTCTCTGATGACTTTTCGGCAGATGATATAATAAACACATTAAAAAGTGTTTATACCGAAGCAAAAAGTGACCACGATAATTATATCTCTCAACAGTGTTATGAATTTGATGTTACATCTACAAATATTACGGCACTTGATGGCTTTGCAAAAAACATAGACAATTTAACTTTAGGCAGGATGATTACATTACAAGTAGATAGTGGTGATTGGCAATTCCCAATTCTTATGGGTTATCATATTGACCATGCTGATGATAGTGATTTCAACATGACGTTTGATACAAATTATTCAAATAAGCCGCTTAAAAAGAGGTTTGTAAAGATATTTGGAGCAATTAATCAAACAGGTGTTAAAACAAATAGTTACACATTTGAAGACTAACAAAAAAAACAATTAAAGAAATTAGTATTTTTAAAAATACAGAAAGGAGGTAGCTGTGGCTCAAAAATTCTCTTATGATGATATATATAAGATTTATGCGTGGCGAGATAATAACACAAGACTTGTTTTAACACAAGGCGAAGGTTTGTCTGATAATGTTTCAAATTTTTCTAACACCTATGTAAAAACAGCAAAATTTCAGCTTCGTGATGAGCGTGGCGTAATTGCGATTCCGTCTGATACAGCCGCAAAGCTCGCTCTTAAAAAGAGAGATGGAACAGAAGCACTGATTGAAATGTTTACATCTTACACTTCATCTTCTACTACGCTTTCTAATGATAAGAATAACGGAATTGTTACTTTCGCTATTAAGCGTTCGATGACCGACGTTTCTGGTGAAATGACAGGCGAAATACGTCTGCACACTTCGACTGGTATTATCAAATTCTACGGCATAAAATTTTATGTATATGATGGAGTATCAGATAACGCCGCAGTACAAAGCGAGGCGTTTAGTGACTTAGTTGCACAAACAAGCAAGGTTGAAGCATTATTAGCAAACGCTGATTCGTTTGGCAACCTCACAGCTCTTGATGATACAATCGCTCAGGGTGGTACTCACCCTGCAACGAGTGGTGTAATCTATAATTATCTTGTTGGCAATTATACAAAATATGCCAGTATCTCTCCAAGCGATATTAATTCTGCAACTGATAATCAAACAATTTATTATATCAATAATACATATGAGGGTCATTACAATCGCGTCCTTTGCGTAAAGGGAACTGGCTCTGCTACACAATTTAGATTTACTTCCTCTGGTCAAATATTTTACCGACAGGCGAGTGTATCAGGTAGTACAGTAGGCAGTTGGGGAGATTGGATTTCGATTGGTTCAAGGCAGAATATTCAAGACTCAGCTATTAATACGGATAAATTAGACAATGGTGCGGTAACATCTGCTAAAATTGGAACAGGTGAAGTTAAAACCGCTAATATTGATAGTAGTGCCGTAACAACTGCGAAGATTGCAGATGGAAATGTTACTTCTGCTAAAATCGGAAATGGACAAGTTAAGACTATCAATATTGAGGATGAGGCGGTAACACCAGAAAAGCTATCCAAATCATATGTTGAAACCAGTAGGAAGATTGCCAACATTGAGTTACAGAATGACATCAGTGTGCCTGCATTAGCAACAGCTTTAAAAAGTGGACTTATGCGTTTTGTCTACGCTCACGAAAGCGGAAGTGAACCATATAGCGATGGTGACTATGAGGGAGTTCACATTAATAATGCGACCGATTTTAAAACCTGTTATATGTATAAAAATTCAAGCAATTTAGCAGTAGGCATAATGTTCTGTGCTACAGTAGAAGCAGGTGTTAATCCAGAGATAACACAATATCGCTTTTTAAATAATGGTGAGATTTCATATCGACATAGTAGTGTGCAAAACGGAAGTAGAGTGTGGGATGCTCAATGGACAAAAATAGAAAGCACTGCTAACAAGGACACTTCATCTTTAAATACATCTGACCATACTACATATCCGTCCAGTAAGTTAGTAAAAACAAAACTCGATGATAAAGTTGATAAAACTGCTAAAGATACATCATCGCTTTCCGATAGTGATGATAAGTACCCAACCAGTAAATTAGTGCTTGAAGAACTCAATAAAAAGCTGAACATTAAATATGTTCGAGAGGTTCAAAGTCAAGCTACTGAATCAGAAATTTATATAGATAACGCTTCTGACCCTTATGCTTATTATTTGATTAAAGGTAGTGGTGGCGCAGTCGAAGGGATTATGTTTTGCGCTTCTATACCAAATTATAATTGGGGTTATACTCAAGTCCGTATTGATTATGCGGGGAATTTAAAATATCGTCACAGAAAAAGCGATAATACATGGGAACCAGATTCGGGTTGGTATAGTATAGAAAGCTCAAAGAATAAAGTTACTTCGTTAAGCAACAGTTCTACAGATGACCAATACCCAACCGCTAAAACCGTTTATGATGCTATCATCGGTTGTGAACAATATAAAGACCTCGGTAATTCATATGTTAATAATAGCGCGAATCATCTCGACGGAAATACGGTGTATAAGTACGGTGACGGATTTGTTATTCAAGCTAATGGTAGCACCTCTGAAACGCAGTATTATTTTGCTTCTGATGGCAAACTACGCTATAGAACTCGAACTAAAACAGGCGACATATGGAATGACTGGGTAGACCAATTTCATTTTTCTGTTTTAGAAACGCAAGAGAATAAAACCACCACATTGAGTAGCAGTTCAACAGATAATCAATATCCAACCGCAAAAACTGTTTTTGATAATACTATGAAGTTTGCGACGATTACTTCTACGCAGTTATTTGACGCTGACACTCATTTAGACCCACAGACAATTTATAGATATGGTTCGCAAGGAATTATTTTAGCCGCAAACGATTCTGAACGTGAAACACAATACTATTTTGCACAAGACGGTATAATGCGTTATCGCTATCGTGTAAAAAGCGGCGATGTGTGGGGTGCTTGGATAGACGGAAGTAACTTTTACTCGATGATAAATCAAGAAGATATTGGTAATCTTTTAAGCCCACAAAATAAACTTGACAAGTATTTTGTTAAAACGTGCGTTGACAAAACACAAGTTAAGCTCACACCCAAAACAAGAATATTAGGGTTTGGTGACTCGATTATGAATCGGGGTTATGGCGGTTCTTGGATGGATATAGTAAAAGAAAGAACTGAATGTTATACTCCAATTAACAAATCTGTTGGTGGTGCTCAGTTTGCAGTAAATAGTGGTACTAATACATTATCAACTCAATTATCAAGTTTTCATAGCGCGGTAAACAATAATACGCTTGTTGATGCAGACAATCACGCTGTTAATATTTCGGATATTAACCTTATTGTTGTGGCAGGTGGCACAAATGACGCATACAACGGCATACCTATAAATAGTTTTAAGACTGCCGTTGACACCTTTTTCGACGATTTAAAATCGGAGTTTGAAGATAGAAATTTAAGTTGTCCACCTGTATTAGTGATTACTCCAATTAGGCGTGGCAAGGAATCAGAAATAAATGCGCCAGGAAATAAAAATCTTGAAAATAAGATTGCTAAGTATAGCGCAGTTATTAACAATTTAGCTTTGCAGTATGGCTTTAGCGTTTTGAACGGTTTTGATATACCTGTATTAGTAGATGATATGACTATTAAAGGCGTGGGTTCTGAAACCGCTACCATATCGTCGTTCATGTATAAGACTGCTGATAGTGGCGATGCTTATGACGATATACTTCATGTACATCCTAATCCAACGGCTGGTTGTTCAACATATGCACAAGCCGTTATTAATGCCGTAGGGTTTGAACCTATATGTAGTTCCGTCTTTTCATACACGCTTTCAAGTAGTAGTTGGAACAACAATCAACAATCTATTTCAGTTCCTGCTAACTACGTTGTTACAGGAGATGTAATGGCTGATACCAAATTTGGTGACACAACGTTTAATCAACTTTGTACAGACGGTTGCGCTGGTATATATATATCATCTACCACAAGTGGAAGTACACTCACTTTAACAGCACACGCTTTGGGTAACGTACCAACCGCAAATATTACAATTCAAGTAACGCTCACCGCTGTTAATGATTTGAGCTAAAAATTATAAGGTGGTGATTAAAATGCAACATATGACGCGAACTAAGTTTGAAAAGAAATTAGAGAGTTTAAAAAGAAAGAATGAGATTATAAAACAAAAGAATGAATTAATAGCTGAAAAGCGAAAATACAAAAAATCACCATCCACGAGTAAACTTTTGTTGCTCGTGGTTATTTTTATATGTATTGAAATTATCGCTTTTTCCCAATATGTGATGATTGCTTTTAACGACATCAATGCTTTATATACGCTTATTGGTGTTCCTGTTTCACTTGTCCCTGTGGCTTTAGGTTATTACTACAAATCAAAGTCTGAAAACACTGAAGGTGGAATAATCTACAGACAAATGGAAATCGAGCATGGAATCGGCGTTGATAAAGCTGGTGGCGAATATGCAATCGACACAAACGGAACGGAGGAAGAACAATGTTAGAAGGTATAAAACACTTTTTACAATTCATTAATGAGAATTGGGTAAACATTATAATCATCATCGGACTGGCTATTGCTTTAGCACAGAAAATCAAATCCTATATCAAGCTGACCAAAGAGGAAAAGATTGAGATTGCTAAAGCACAGGCAAGGCAGGTTATCCTTACCCTTGTGACAAAGGCTGAGGTTGACTACGCCGATTGGACTAAGGCAGGCTCAATCAAGCGTTCTCAAGTAATCGCAAAGATTTATGAAGAGTTCCCTGTTCTGTCAAGAGTGGCAGACCAAGAACAGCTCACCATATGGATTGATGACATCATTGATGAGGCATTAAAAACACTTAGACCGATTGTTAAGGAGAACAAAGAAGAGCCTAACAACACAGCAGAATAATAGGAGGGATTACCAATGGACACCAAAGACGTATGGGAAGTGTTAGCTCAAATTCCCATTGGCGTATTAGTTGCGTGGGTTTTAGTTATAATTACACTTATTGCTACAATTATAGCTGGCATAGTCAGACTTTATAAGGTGTTCACAAAGGTAAGAGAAGTTCAAGATGAGAACGAAAAATACAAAGCAAAAATAGACGGGCAAGAAGAAAAGCTCGACAAAATCTTAGATGACCTTAACCAAATCAAGAAAGATTTAGATGAGCAGAAAGACGTAAACTTTAAGCAAGTGCGATACAACATAGTACACACTTGCGACAATGCTATTGCTAAGGGTGAAATCTCGGCGGGTAAATTACGGTCACTTGAGGAAATGTACGAGGAATACACAGACGTATTTCACGGCAATCAATATGTTTCAACCCTGATGCACAAAGTACGCAAAGATTGTAAAATTGTTCGTCCATTAGATGATTGATAACTTCGGTTAAAATGCGATTGTAACGCATTATAGCCGAAGCCTTTTTTATTTAAGGAGGTTTTTATGGCTACTGCAAATGACATTTTAAAAGTCGCAAGAGCACAAATAGGAACAGCCGCTACTAATGTCAAGCGTTGTAAATACAACACTTGGTATTATGACAATGAGGTATCAGGTTCAGGCTACGATTGGTGCGAAACATTTGTACAATGGGTGTTTGCACAATGCGGAGCGAGAGGATTGTTACTCACCAATACAGCTAACGTTGGTATTCAAGCTAAGGCGTTTTATGCTAACGGTCAACTTGTAAAATCGGGATATAAGCCTGGTGATGTTGTTATCATGTGTTTCAGTGGTGAAAACTCTACGTGGATTCCAGGGGTAAAAGCTCTTGAACACGTTGGCATTATCGAATCCGTGAACTCCGATGGCTCTATTGTAACTATCGAGGGTAACACAGGAAATACCGCCAATGGCGAGGTATTACGTCGTACACGTTATCCTGCAAATATTTCTTGTGCAGGCAGACCAAAGTACAGCGGTACAACTTCAACTACCACTAACAACAATACTGTAACTACAAATACCGCTACAAGCGGCAAGATTTCTTGTATTGATGTTTCGTATGCTCAAGGTAATATTGACTTCACCAAAGTAAAAGCGGCTGGCGTAAATACCGTTATTATTCGTATTGGTTACGGCAACACCACATCTCAAAAGGATGATTACTTTGAAAGTAATTACAGCAAAGCAAAAGTCGCAGGATTAAAGATTGGCGGTTATTGGTATTCTTATGCAGGTTGGAACGGCGCGGATTCTGTAGCTGACGCTAAGAAAGAAGCGGCGGCTTGCCTTGCGTGTATCAAGGGTAAAACATTTGACCTTCCAATTTACATAGATTTGGAGGAAACAAAGAATCCTAATATGACCACGTTCGGCAAGACGAGATTAACTAATACTGCTCTTGCTTTCTGCGACGCAATTAAGGCAGGGGGGTATAACGCAGGTGTATATACTTCTGCGAGTTGGTATGCTAACTATGTTGATTACCAAACCATTAAATCAAAATATTCAGTGTGGCTTGCACAATGGGCTTCAAAGAATGATTTTGCCTGTGACATTTGGCAGAACAGCGAAACGGGAAAGGTGAACGGTATTAATGGTAATGTTGATACCAATATCATATTCAATGCTAAATTTGGTGGTACGTCAAGCGGCGGTACGACTAATGTAACTACTACAAATACGACTGTAACATTACCAAAAGTTACTTATCGTGTGCGTAGTGGGGGCGTATGGTTGCCTGAAGTAATTGATACTCAAGATTATGCAGGATTAGCTGGCAAGCCTATTACTGACGTAGCTATCAAAGTATCAAAAGGCTCTGTTCGCTATCGTGTTCACGTTAAGGGTGGTGGCTGGCTCGGTTATATCACTGGCTATGATATTTCAAATATCAACAAATACGCTGGTAACGGAAAGCCGATTGACGCTATCGAGATTTACTACACCACGCCCAGCGATGTTAATAAGACTCTCGGATATTATCTTAGAGCTAAGTATAAAGTATCGCCTGTTGGTGGCGGTTATTACGATTGGCAGTATGATACCGAGAAGACGAACGGACAAGATGGTTATGCTGGCAGTTTTGGTAAGACTATTGACCGCTTACAAATTCTGTTAAGCAAATAATCATCATTTTGAAAAATAAAAGAAAATTGCGTAATGGCGACTGTGAAAACGGTCGCCTTATGCACAATCCTAAAAATATGCAAAACTCCGCAAAACGAACATTGAAAAATGTGTATTTTACTACATAAAAAGCATTGAAAAATGTGAAAATAATTACATAAAAAGTGTGGAAGAATGTGCAAATAAAAAAATAATGGCGGAGATTAAAACAACGATAAAAGACTAATTTCATTTAAAGAAACGAGGTGAAATAATGTCCGATATTAAATGTTATGACAAATATGGAATTGAGATAGACCATCTCACTCAATGGGATTTGAACGTTTCGGTAAAGATACCCAACTGGCAATATGAGCTTGCACCTATTTGTCATTTCGCAACGAGGTTTAATGATACCTCGCTGACGGTCACTTCAACTTTAGAAGATGGAACGGTTACAGTTGAAGTACCAAACGTATTCCTTACTGATACAGAAGCCGTGTTAATGTATGTATTCCTTTATGACCCAGAATCAGATAGTGGTAGAACAATATATACCGTCGTATTCCCTGTCCATAAAAAGAAGAAGCCAAATGATTACGAGTATGTTGATAACGTAGACGTTATTGAGATAAGCACGTTGAAAGCACAATTTGATGTTCTTGTTGCAGAAGCCGAAGTAGCCGTTCACGAAAGAATCAACAGCTTAGATAGTGCTTATACAAATACGATTCTTGAAATCAAAAACCAAATACATAGTGATGTGGTAAATCTTAATAAAGAAATATCAACTAATAACGAGCGTCTTACCGCTGATATTACACAAGCTCGTGAACAATTAAGCGGAGATATTACCTCCGCAAGACAGGGATTGCAAAACGAAATAACTAATTCAAATAATGCTTTAACACAGCAAATAGCTTCAGCTTTAGCTTTGCTTTTGAGCAGTATTAAGGACGGTTCACCAGAATTATACTTTGGTGATGTTACGGAGCTTGCTAATAAAGAAGCTGGCTTTTATTTATATATTGATGAAACGAGTGAAAACAACGGATATATCTACTATTGGGATGGTGTTAATCTTTCTGATAGATTGCTCTATTATGCAGGAATGGTTATCAATGATGGCTCGGTCACTTATGAAATGCTGTCGGATAACTTAAAGAAAGAATCTGTTGAAACAATTATCTCCTATACCCTACTCGCGGAAAGTTGGGAAAACAACGCACAAGAGCTTGATGTTTCAGACCATTACACGGTAACACATAATACAAAGGCAGATATTGACCTTACTACCACAGCTTATAACCAGCTCCTTGAGGATGGTTGCTGTGGTCTTTTTATTGCTACAAATGAGAACAACGATAATAAGTTAATTGCACACGCCTTACGCACATCGCCCACTACAGACGTGGCAATACAAATAACACTTAGAGAGGTGAAGACAACATGATTATTGGACAAATCGCTTATGCCGCTTCTCCTTCTGCTGAAGACTTTAGAATATTCAATAGTGAAAGTGCATTGACTACCTATTTAGGCACACCTGCCGCAAAAGCGGGTCAAGGCGTAAAGGTTTTAGACTCCACCAGTGGAAAGTATAAAGCATATATCATTCAAGGTACTGCTGGGCATTTCACTACAAGCCCTATGGGAGCTGGTGATTTTATTGGTAGTCAACTCCCTTCTGTTGCTGAAGGCGATGAGGATTTAATCTATTATATCTATAATAGCGAGGATGACATTTATCAACAGTATCGCTTTAATGGAACGAGATATATTTTAGTTGGTTCTAATAACAAAAAGGCGTATGTTGGTAGTTCGTTGCCTGGTGTTGGTGATACGGATATTGATTATTACATCGGCACAGCACAGGACGGTTTTATTCATTATCGTTATTTTGCTGACGAAATAAATGATTATATCGCTGTCGGCGGAGATTCATATACAAAAGCAGAAGTCGATGCGTTATTAAATGCTCAAGTTATCTATTATTACTATTTATCGTATGGTACTGCAATAGTAGAAGAAAACGGAGAACAAATTGAAAAGAATAATGTAGTTCGCCTTTGGAGATATACAAACCCCGATGATGTTGGTGATACATCTGGTGAACTTGGAACAGTAGTCACTTGGTTTGAGTTGCAAGGCGGAGGTAGTGGCTCGTCACAAGCAACTAATATGACGTTTAACAGAGTAACGTCAGAGAATATTGCGATGTCTGCTGGTGACGTAGAAACAAACGGAATAGTTATTTTAGCTTCGTTTGCAGACTATGAAACTGGTGGCGAGCCAGTTGCCGCGACCTATTCAATTAAAGTAGGAAATACTGTGGTAGAAACAGGAACGGCAATACAATGTAAGGATGCCAGCGGAAATCAATTATATGACGAAGACGAAAATCCAATTTATAATGTTTTTGACGTAACGGATTATTGTCCGATTGGTAAAGAATCAACGGTTGCAATTTCAATAACAGATGAATACGGAAATATGATTATCCGTAGATGGTATGTCAAAATTGTTGACATTAGCATTTCAAGTAAATTTGACGACTCTTATTCAAGACCTGTTGGAAGCGCAATTAACTTCCCGTATAAGCCAGAAGGCTTAGGCACAAAAACAATTCATTTTGTTTTAGATGGGGTTGAAATTGGAACTGCATCAACAAATAACACAGCCGAAACAACTTATTCTATTCCTTCGACATATGCGACATATGGCTCACACTTTTTTGATTGCTATGTTACCACAGTTGTTGGTGGTTCTACTATAACTTCAAATCATATCTATAAAGACATTGTTTGCTATTCGCAAGACGGTAGCTTGCCAGTCATTGGTTGTATTTATAGAAATGATATGTATGGCACTGTTCAATTAAACGAATATGACACGCTTAATATCCCATATACGGTTTACGACCCAAGCACAAATAACCCGACTGTTACTCTGTCAGTTGATGGAACGACAGTTGATACATCATCGCTCACATCACATAGTAATATTTGGGCGTTTAAGGGTAGTGAAGTTGGTAGTCATACTCTTACGATTGCTTGCGGTTCAACGTCTGTTACAATCGTTGTAAACGTAATTGATTTAGGATATGATATTAGTCCTGTTACGACTGGTCTTGCTTTTGATTTTGACCCAACTGGTATAACAAACAGTAGCACGAATAGACTGTGGCATGATACAAACGATAATACCGTTGCTCTTTCTGTATCGGCAAACTTCGATTGGGATAACGGCGGTTATCAAATTGATAGTGAAACAGGCGAAAGCTATTTCCTTGTAAAAGCAGGAACAAGAGCAACAATTTCTTATAATCTTTTTGGCACTAATCCAAAATATGACGGCGCAGAGTTTAAGTTAGTATTTAAGACGGGAAACGTTAGAGATGCCGAAGCGACATTTTTGAGCTGTGTATCTGATAACATTGGTCTTAAAATGGATGTTCACTCTGCGACAATCGCTAATAGTGTTAATATTGCAGACCCATTATGGATTCCTTATAGCGAAGAGGATATTATCGAGTTTGAGTATAATATCAGTCCGAGCATTAACGGATTATCGTATAATCCCCTGATAATGACATATGAAGATGGCGTTCCTTTCAAGCCATTAGAATACACAAGCGGTACATTTAACACATTAACTGGTGAATGGAATGGCGGCGCACAATTACATCAAGATACGCCTGTCCCCATTACTATTGGTTCTGATGACTGCGATGTTTATATTTATCGAATGAAAGCGTACACCGTTTCTCTTTCTGATTCGCAGATTCTTGATAACTTTATAGCCGATGCAAGAAATTCGGAAACAATGGTTAATAGATATGTACGGAATCAGGTTTACGATAGAAACAGCGAGCTTACTCCTGAATCCGTTGCTGAGGCTTGTCCAAATCTTCGCGTTATTACAATCTCAGCACCATATTTCACAAACGATAAAGATGAAAAAGTACCAGATACAATAATTGAATATATTTACAAGAATGGCGACCCTGTACTTGAAAACTGGAAAGCCATTAACTGTAAGCACTCTGGTCAGGGTACAACTTCTAACGACTATGGTTTTGCTGGTAGAAATATGCTTCTTTATCTTAACGATGATAATACCGTTATTACGCTTGGCGATGATACCACTACGGTTAGTAAAGTTGCATTAACATTTGGCAATCATATTAACATAGACCCCAGCAGTTATCCTACAACTGCGGATTATACAGAAGCCGTACAGCAAGCATTAAATACTAATGCCACATCAATCCCGAACAACGTGTTTAACATAAAAGTTAATATCGCTTCTTCTGAAAATGCTAACAACGCATTACTGGCTAAAAGATATAATGATTATCTGCCTTATAAAATGCCAGCGCAAAAGAGAGATAGTAGAGTAAAAAATACTATGGAATTTGTAAATTGCGTTGTATTCATTAAGGAAACAGATAACGACTTAACAAGGCACAGAGAGTTCCAAGATAAAGAATGGCATTTCTATGCACTCGGTAATATTGGTGATGCTAAGAAGACAGACAAAACAAGGGTGAACGATAAGAATGACCCGAAGGAATTTGTAATTGAAATCAAGGATAATGGTAAGCCCAACTCTGGATTTAATACTGGTACTGGCACATATCCTATTTCTGCTTCACAATGGGTCGCTGGTAATAGCGCATATGATTCGCTTTACAATAATTGGGATAGTTCTTTCGAGTTCCGTTATACCAAAGCTGACTATGACCCCAAGAATAATATAACAAGTCCACAGGCAGAGCTTAACAAGCAAAAGTGGCGTGATTTTTACGAGTGGGTTATAACTGTATCTGATGCTGATTTCCCGACCGAACTCGGAGATTGGTTTATTGTTGATTCTGCATTGTATTACTATGTATTTACTCATCGTTATACAATGATTGATAACCGTGCTAAAAACTCTTTCTGGCATTGGAGCAAGGTATATATTACCGAAGCAGAAGCGGCTGAAATGGGTGAAACCGAAGCAAGTTATTATACCATTGATAACGCAAAGGCGGCTATCAATGAGGGCTATCGCTTTGAAATGTGGGGTTATGACTTTGATACCGCACTTGGTATCAACAACTCTGGTGTAATGAGTGAACAGTATCGCTATGGTAAAGAGGATAGCGATTACAGAAGCGATGGCGATTCTACTTCTGGCTATCTGTTTAATGAAGCAACGAGCGTATTCTGGTGCAGACTCCGTGATTTAATGCCTACAGAGATTGCGAATATGTATCAAACCGTTGCTACGAACAAGAGTAGTGCTTGGGATGCCGAACATTTAATCAATGAATTTGATAATTGGCAAGCTCAATTCCCCGAAGAGATTTGGAGATTAAACTACGAAAGAGAATATACCCGTACATATCAATCTGGCGTAGACAGATTTATGACACAGATGATGCAGGGTAGAAAGAAATACCATCGTAGACAATGGGAACGCGACCAAGCTCCTTACTTTGGAACAAAGTACGGATTGATTTATTATAAGAACACTGACCGTATTTCATTCAGATGTAACCAACCGATTTTCGAGGTTGACAGTAGCCGTATTTTTGGTAATCAATCTACCGCAAATACCTATCTCGCTTCCGCAAGTGCCGCAGTAGACCAAAACGTAAAAATCAAGCAACAGGATAACACATATAAACTCTATGTGATTAAATCTGTAAACGGCTCATTAACTTATATCCCGATTGTTGAGCCGAATTACGATTTAACTATCAAGCCTTATTCTGATTTGTATTTGTCTGCTGAATTTGGTAATGATGGTGAAACAACGGAAGTTGTTGCTATCAGAGCTAAAGCGGGTCAAAGCTATACAATCGAATGTCCTGCTGGCAGAAACATGACTAATACTATGGTTAAGATTTATTGCGGTTCACACATTCAAGAGTTGAGCGACCTTTCGCCTTGTTATATCGAAGATAACGATGTCAGTATGGCGAGAAAACTTCGCAAGCTGATAATTGGTAATAGCACTCTTGGTTATAGAAGTTATATTACTACTCTTAAATTAGGTAACAACCCCATTCTTGAAGAGCTGAATATCGAAAACTGTAACACATTCACTAACCCCTCTATTGATTTGACGAATTGCGGAAACCTTGTAAAGTTTTATGCAAACGGAAGTAACATTACACAAGTATCATTCGCTAACTACGGTAAAGTTGCTGATGTTGAAATGCCTGCTAATATCAACACAATTAGCATGAGAAACCTTAACTACCTTGAGGATGCTAATTTTGATATGCCTTCATATAGCAGTATGCGTAGTGCAACTATCGTCAATGGTATTCTTGATACTAAAACCTTTATGGGTAACATTAGCCCGTACTTAACATATCTGTATTTAACTGGATTTGATTGGACTTTCTTAAATGTTGACTTTACTAATCCGCAAGACTTCTTAATTGAAAAGCTGTATGCTATCAATAGTGTTACGCTGATAGGTACAATCAGAATCGACAGAATCCCCTATAGATACGTTCAAAAGTATCACGAGAAATGGGGCGACGATTTTGTAATTGACGCTACACTTGTTGTGCCCGAATATAGCATTACGTTCCTTAACGACGATAAAACACCGATTTCATCTATAGATAATAATACTCCGTATGTAGAATGGGTCGATGGTGAAAGCGCGGCTTACAATCCAATTACAGAAGGTTATGTTAATACACCAACAAAAGCAAGCTCTGCTAAGTATGACTATACGTTTAGTCATTGGGCTATTTTTGTAAACAATACCGCTGGCGCAGAATATACGTTTGGTCGTGTGTTATCATCGAATATCACATTAATTGCTGTCTATACAAGTAGCTTGAGAACGTTTACCGTTAATTGGTACACATCCCCTGTCAACACGAATATTACTTCTGGTAAGTGGAACTCTAAAAACAACAGTGCCAACAAAACGTTGCTTCATACGGAAACAAACGTTCAGTATGGCGCAGAGGTATCTTTTGACATAACACAAAAAGTAAACTGTAAAAATGTTACTTCTGGTAATGTGACTTACTTAGAGAGTTATGTATTCTCTTCTTGGAGTGATTCAACGGGTGGTATCACAGGAGATACAGACGTTTATGCTGTTTGGGATTATGCTAAGATTTTCAAGAATAACGGCGAATTAATCCTTGAAGATACATTAGGCAATAGAAAGGCACTTAATAATATGACCTCTGCTGAAATCGCGGCGGTTTGTGCTAACGGAGAAGCTACGACATTCTTCCATGATAAGGATTATTTTGATTATATTATGGGTCACGACTATTCGTTTGCTAACGTGGATGAAGAAGTCCTCGTACCGCTTGGCGAAGAACTCCACCTTGACGGTGTTACTCCGATAATCCCAACTGATTCACAAGGCAATCAAATTAAACTGTTCTCAGCCGATGCACCATCTTTCACTATGGCTATTGATTATCAGTTTACAAATGACGCAAACGATTACGCTCCCTCAAATAATAAAACACTGATTTCGTGTTTTGAAAATCCCGATAACGGGAACGACGGTTTTGCATTGAGGTACTATTCCAACAAAGCAAACGTCCTTTGGGGCGATAAGAACCAAAACGTTACCACAGAGCAGAATCGTGATATGCTCGTTCTCCGTCATGTACAAGGAAGCGATGAGTTATACATCTACGCTTTTAATGGTGGAGATATTAGCTCTGGTTATTATTCAAATACCAAACTTGCGACTTCTAAAACTCGCACAGCATATAATAGTACAAATGCTCCGCTTGTCTTTGGCGGCATAGCAGAATATGATTCTGAAAATCAAGTATATATTGCAAGCGATAGCTCTACATATATCGGAGCAGGTATAATCTATTGGTGCAAGATTTGGTATGCTGATTTGGGTGATACCGTTGCAAAAGAGCTTGCTTCTTGGACTCGTGACGATGACAGACAAGAATATTATCAAGCTCAGTTAGACTCTGCTGGTACTTTATTTGGCAGTCCTTATCTACTTTCTGGTACTTCAACGAGAGCATCAGCTTCGTTCATTTCAAATAACCTTATGAGATATTTGCATCAAATGAATGTTGATAACGTCAACGCTGGCGGTTGGGGTGGTAATACTTCAACCGAAGCTAAGTATCAAGCATCTATGCACTATTTCATGCAATACAAGTTCTATCCCGCTATTCCAAACGAGATAAGAAACTTAATTGTACAGGTGAAAGTACCATCAACTACTGGTAGTCAATCTTCAAACATTGGCAACTACGATAGTTATGTCTACATCCCCTGCTATAGAGAAATGGCAGATAATAATGATACTAAGAACGCTCCTTATTCTAATGAGGGTAGCTTCATAAGTTGGAACACTACAAATCAACGTAGGCTTGGTTTTAGAGATATTATCACATTAGATACATCTCTTTTGGCTAACGGTAATGCAAAGTTTACTGGTTCAAGCGAACCAATCTTCGCTCAGAATAAAGGCTTCTACGATGCCGACAGTAATCCTAATGGCGTTCGTGAATACGATATTTGGCACATAGATAATAACAATGTGGCAAGAATATATCTGTCCGCACAAACGCTCAGGAAGAAGAACATCACACCTACTGTGGCGATTACACAGGGTACGGAGCTTCTCGGCGGCTGGTGCGGCGCGTATACCTATTTCCTGCGCTCCCCGAATACTGGCAACGCCAACAATTTTTGGTATGTGAACCTCATTGGTGCTACCAACAACTACTCCAACGCGAACTACTGGATTGGCGTTCGCCCGTGCTTCTCAATTTTTGCTCAAATTTCTCAAAACGAAAATTAAGTTATAATTCAAAAGTCCTACAAATCTGGCGATAACTCGCTTATCGCCTTTGTAGGGCTTTATTAATAGTCTAAGAATGGAGATAATCTATGAGTGTTATTAAAGCAAAAAGACATATAGCAAAAAGTGAATTTGAACAAACCTTTTCGTTATTCTATTCTGACTCTAATAGAATACTATCCAAAGTTCCTAAAAGACGCGAAAGATTTGTATGCCCTAAAATAATATGGTTAAACAATTCAATCTACAACGACTTAATGATAGTACAAGAAATCTTATTTGCAAAACAACCAGAAAAGAAAGACGAAAAGCAGAGAAGAATAAAATCAGCTTTGCAGAAAATTGAATGTTTAGAAAAAGAAATTATGGTTTATTCAAATATTATGTCAATGCCGTTTGATAAACAATGTAGTTGGTGTAATACATTAAATAGAGAAGTTGCTTTATTAAATGGCATGGTAGAAAACGAATCCGACAAATCCACTTTTAGGATAAAAGTGTTGGATTGGGATAAGATTTACAAATTTAAAGCATTATATAAAATGTGCGAATTACACAGATATACACACGGAAAAGCTGTTAGAGCAATAAACTCATTAGAAAACGGCAATACACCGTTAGTTATCGAATTGATAAACGAAGCATTTTACAGTGTTATGACAGCTAATTTCTATCCGCAAACCAAAGAAGAATATCTCGATAGAGCGAAGCGGATAGAAAGAGCATTACAATGTTTAAATGAAATTCAAAGACCAATGCTATCGTACTTTAACACTATGAAATATAGCAATAGAGTAATGAAAGAATGGTCTGACTTGTTAAAAACAGAAATCAGATTATTAAAAGGTTTACTGAAATCGGATAAAAAGAGATTTAGTAAACTTCCTTAATTAAAAATATAATTGGTTAAAACCTATACTTGCGGCGCGAATAACTATTTCCTGCGCTCCCCGAATACTGGCAACACCAACAATTTTTGGAATGTGAACAACAATGGTGCTACCAACAACAACAACGCGAACAACTGGAATGGCGTTCGCCCGTGATTCTCATTTTCAAGTAGCTATGTATTAAGAGTGAAGAGTAATAAAAAATTGAGAAGGAGATTTTAACCATCTATTTGTAAAAATAGTAAATAATATGTTTTCGTGGTTTAACGGAAACTCGCTGTGGTGGCGATTCGTAACGGTCGAGTGGAACGCTTCTTGCATAGACAAGCCTTTGCCTAACTTGTTTTTATACTCAACCATAATAGCCAGAACAGGCAAAATATAATAAGGCTAAACGAAGGAAAAACCAAAATTATAAGAATCTAAAAAGAAAGGAGGTTGTCTTTTGAATCAAAAAGAAAGAATCAGAAAACGCATCGAACGCGATAAAGCGCGGCGAGCTTTAAAGAAAAAGGCTTATGCGGAAGAAACAAAAGCTGATGATTACGATAAAGTGTTGACTATGCAAAACTATTATCGGTCATTAAGAAAGTGTCGTAAAGGCGTTATGTGGAAAGGAAAGCCGCAAAAGTATTGCCAAACTTCGATGACACAAATTTCAAAAACCTTTGAGTTTATTGGTGAATATAAACTACCACCTTTAGAAAACACGTCCAATATTCTTTTATATGAACGTGGCAAGGAAAGAACTATTACGCCTATACAATTCAGCGATAGGATAACTCAACGTGTAATTTGTGATGATTCCATGATTCCGTTAATCATGCCGTCATTAATTTATGATAATGGTGCAAGCACTGAAGGTAAGGGAACGGATTTTGCTCGTAGAAGAGCCGAAAAATTTATGAGAGATGCTATTAAGGATTATGGAGAAAATTTCTATATTCTTACATTCGACTTTAAAAGTTTCTTTGATAGTATTCCACATTCCACTTGTTACAATGTATTAAATCAATATTATTCAGATGCAAGGCTCGTAAATTTAATATTGGAAATTGTTAAGTCTTACCAACGACCTAACATATTAAAAATATCAGATGATTCAGAAAGAGAACTTCAATTAAATTTACTTGAAAATAATAAACAAAAAGGAATATGTCTTGGTAGCCAAATATCTCAAATCCTTGCTTTGGTTGTACCTAACAAATTAGACCATTACATTAAAGATAAACAACGTATGAAAAGATATGTTAGATATATGGATGATGGCATAATAATACACCCAGATAAGGAAGTGCTACATAAGCTCTACGAAGGTATGAAACAAGTATGCAATACATTAGGATTAACCTTTAATGAAAAGAAAACTAAAATAGTCAAAGCGACTAAGGGTTTTTCTTTCTTAAAGATTAAATATCATGTTGTTGGTAAACGTCTTATAAAGGCTTTAGTTCGTAGCGGAATAGTTAGAATGAGAAGAAAGTTAAAAAAGTTCAAAAGAAAAGTTGATATGGGGCTAATGAGTTTGGACGACGTTTACAATTCTATTCAATCTTGGATAGCACATTCTAAGTTGGCAAAATCATATCACACAGTAAAAAGTATGCTAAAACTATACGACGAGTTGTTTGGCGGCTATAAGATAACCAAGAGATACTTTAAAAAGTTAAGAAAGGAAGGAAGACTCCATGAAATATTACAAAGTGATAAATGGGCAGAATTTCGTTGGGATTGCAACAACTTCCGAACTACGCAAAATACAGTTGCGGCATAATATTTTAGTATCTTGCACAGAAAAAGAAGCCGAGTGCATCCAAATTGAAAACGGCTATTATCGTGATGGCTGGATGAAACCTGCTCGTGAAGACATTGGTGCAATTTCAGCAAGCGTTATTGAAATCGACAAAGAGGAATATGACGAGCTTTATGATTTGATTGAACGCGATGAGGAAATAACACCAGACCCCGAACCCGATGTTGACCCAGAACCAACGCCAGAGCCTGAACCTCAAGATATTACTGTGGCATATGCGAAAAAGCTGAAGCTGAATGAAATGAGTAAAACCTGCGAAAATATTATATTTGCAGGAATAGATGTTGTTCTTTCAGATGAGGAAACACATCACTTTTCATTGACAGAATACGACCAGCTTAACTTATTCAAATTGGAAACGTTGGCTCGTTCTGGTGAAGAATATTTGCCATACCACGAAGACGATGAGCTTTGCAAATTCTATCCTGCTATAGATATAATCACTATAGCAGACGCGGCAACACAATATATCACATACCATACAACTTATTTCAATAGTCTTAAAGCATATATTAACTCGTTGCGTTCAGTAAACACTATAAGCAGAGTTGAGTATGGTATTGAAATACCTGAAAGGTATCAATCTGATGTTTGGAAAGAGATAAACAAAAATGATGAAACTTAAAGTCATATTCAAATACTTATTTTTATTTTTAATTGGTGGGTTGATATATTGCGGTATTGAACTGTTGTGGAGAGGACGTACCCATTGGACGATGCTTATTGTCGGAGGAATATGTTTTATATTCTGCGGCATTATCAATGAATTATTCGATTGGGATATGCCGTTATGGATGCAAATGCTTATATGCTCAATAGGAATCACAGTTATTGAGTTAATATCTGGTTTAGTAATAAATAAACTATTTAAACTGAATGTGTGGGACTATAGCAATTTACCATTTAATCTTTTCGGACAAGTGTGCTTACTATTCACATTCATTTGGTTTTTGTTATCAAGCCTCGCAATTATTTTAGACGATTGGCTTCGATACTTGTTCTTTGATGAGGAAAAACCACATTATGTTTTACTTTGAATAACAATAATTTTATAACATTATTTTATAGTTATATTGACATACGTTATAAATTATGCTATAATTTAGCTGTAGTCGAAAAGCTATATAATTAGTCAATCGGAGTGATTATTATTGAATAAACTTAGTGATAAGCAAAAGACAGCAAGACGAAATGAGATAATATTTCTTATTGCCTCAGTAGTTGTATTATTGTTACTTTTATTATTTCTACGCTCCTGTGATACTAACACAGAACCCACAACAGAAAAGTATGCAAGAACAGTTACTTTACCATCTGTTTCAGCCACAGAACCCTCACAAAAACAAACAGCTATTGGATGTTTTGACTATCTGTATATGGTTAGTAATAAAAAAGAGCAGACTGTTCACTTTGAAAATCCACGACAAAACGATTGCATTATGAACTTCGCCCTCATGGTTTATAGTGACAATGGTGAATCTACGTTATTGTGGCATACCGAAGATATTGTACCTGGTACAGTAATAAACAGAATTACAATAAATAAATCACTAAATAAAGGTACTTACAACGCAGAGCTTGTTTGTTCTTGTTTTGACATTGATAGTCGCTCCAAATTAAACGGCGCAAGCGTCCATTTCACGCTTATTGTTAATTAAAGAAAGGAAAGTTAAATGAAGAAAGTTTTATGTTTGATTTTTGTCGTATTGATGATTGTTAGTGTTGGAACACTTACGGCTTTTGCCGATGACCCAAGTGCGACCCTTTACTACTATGCCCCATCAACATATACAGTTTATATTCCAACCGATTTTACTGTTGGCTCTCCCCTATCCATTACGGGTGAAAATTTGAATTTAGCCGATGGTACTCATGTGGAAGTGTATGTATATAATATGGATGTTGATTCAGTCATATTAACTCACACGTCCGACAGCACAAAAACTGTCAGAGCAACCTTATATAATAACTTGGGTGAACAACTTAGAAACGAAAGTGTTGTATGCTCATTTAGCGAAGATGACGAGGGTGAATCTTTCCCAATGTACGCAAATGTTGACTACTCCGAAGATTATAAGGCTGGCGAATATACAGGAATTGTCAATTTCGGAATCTGTTTAAGATAATATAATAGCATAAAAATTTTAGGCTGTAAGAAATAATCTTACAGCCTAATCTTTTGCGCTTTAGAATACTTCATCCAAAGTATTTACAGCCAAATATCCTTCTGCCTCGGCAAAGTGGATATAAGTGTCGAGTGTGATTTGTATGCTTGCGTGTCCCATAAGAGCCGATATTGTTTTTATATCAACCTTATTGCGGAAAAGCCTGTTAGCAAAAGTATGTCTAAGAGAATGTGTAGCTCCTTTGTTAATTTTTGTGTTCTTTATTATACGCCTAAATGTACGGTCATACTGCTGTGGCGCAAGAACGCCGCCGTTTTTAGCACATACAATATACTCGCTATTTGGAAATTTGTCACACATACGCTTTAAGGCGGCTTCAGCGGCTTTATTTAAAGGGACTCTCCTATCGCCAGAATATGTTTTTGTTGATGTTAATATCGTTTCATATCCTGTGGCGTTACCATCGTCATCGCGTGTTTTAACCGTTTGTGCTGACTTGCTAATATGAAGAATGTGGTTATCCTTATCCCAATCTGTTTTCTTTAGTGCAATTATTTCACCACGCCTTGCACCAGTGTTGAGCTGAAGGATATAAGCATCACCATATAAATATACGGCTGTTTCAGAATTTAGATATAATCTTTGGCTTTCTTCAATAATAAGCTGTGCTTCTTTGTCAGTGTACCAAACCATTTCTTTCTTTTGAAAACTTGACTCGGATGGTAGCTTAACCCCAACCATAGGATTACAGGAAATATGCTTTTGTGCAAAAGCGTGTTGCATAACCATATTTACTCCGTCACGAGCCTTCTTTACTCTTGAATAAGAAAAGCCTTGTTTCTTAATATCGTTCAGCATCTTTTGAATATCGCTTGTTTTTATTTCGGAAATCCGCATCATTCCAATGTAAGGATAAATTTGATTCTTGAACGTTCCCTCAAGAGTGTCATAGCTCGACGCTTTAATCGTAGGTTGCTTATAAAGAACAAGCCATTGTGAAGCGTAGGTTTCAAACGATGTGATTAATGGGTCAATATGAGCTTCAGCATCAAACTGATTCATCTGTTTTTGAACCGCCATTTTTGTGTCGCCAGTAAAATAAATAATCTCTGGCTTACCATTTGCTTTGTATCTACCTGTCCTTACTCTGCCATAATATTTGTCACCTCTCTTATAAATACTGCCTGTTCCTTTTGGTCTTCTTGCCTTTGCCATATTAACAACTCCTTTGCAATAAATATGTAAAACAAGCATATTTTACGGATAGTGCTACAAAACTCAATCTGTAGCACTATTGTAGCACTATAAGTTGACAACAGATAATACTACTTGATAAACTTGCCAAAAGTCGGTAATTATATAATTTGATAGAAAATTAGAATATATGTTCTACTATCTATCATTATAACATATTATTTGATTTATTGCAAGAAATATTTATATGTCTTAAAAATGGCTTATCCATGCGGTTTATAAAAGAAAAAGTACCATAATTCTTCTGAATTATGGTACAAATTTTGGAGGCGACGAACGGATTTGAACCGATGAATCAGGCTTTTGCAGAGCCGTGCCTTACCACTTGGCTACGTCGCCATATTAAATTTGTTGTCTGCGATAAGGTTTTGCAGACCATAATTCCTCTCTCTATAAATCCCGATGCCGCCTATACTTTCAAGCTATGGTTTCTGTTAATGTAGCACTATTGTAGCACTATTATAATTCTACAAAAGAATATATGTTAATATCTATATGTTTTTCGCGTGTTTTGTTCTAACCATTTTTCGAGATTTTTCTTTGAAATGATATATCTGTTGTTTAATTTCATAGAGGGAAAACCATCGCTTCTCATAAGCTCATATACCTTTGTTCTTCCCATATGAAATATTTGCACCAAATCATCTACTGTATAAATTATTGTATCATTATTGCCGTTATTTGTCAACATCCTAATCCCTTCTTATTGTATAGGGCATAGCCATAATAGACTACGCCCTATACTATTTATATATGTATTATTATGGCTTTGTTATTTTCGCCTGTGTTCGCTTCGCCAAACCATAATATCAACTTTGGCTTCAGCTTCCTCTTGCGTATTGAAAACTCGCATTTCCAAACTTTTAGTATTTGATAAAACCAAATCAGCAGATTTATACTTACCTTCGAGTGGCAACTTACAGAAGTAATAGTACATTTTATTAAACTCGCAGATTTTATATAAACACATTTTAACAACAGTATTTGAAATATCGTCTTTCGGCATTACTACATAATAAGTCTTACCAACCTCGTAGCCTTTATCACAATACTTTAAAATAATGTTTAATGCTTCTTCCATACCAAGCCGATAATTCTCGTCATAATCATGTTTTAACGACGGAGCTGTTATTGCGTGTTCAATCTCGTTTATGGCGTTTCTTAAATCACTTCGCACCTGTACTACCTAAACCTCCGCGACTAACCGACTTCAAGTGTTCAACCTCACGAATGTCTAATTCGGGTTGCTTCTGAACAATCCTGAACTGACAAATCCTGTCGCCTTTTTCAATCTTAGTATCACGCAAAGCGATTGCTGGGAAATGCCATTGGTCGTTTTCGCCACAATAGCTTTCGTCAATAATACCGCAGGAATTAGCAAGAATTATACCGAAATTCTTGTATGTACTACTTCTCGGAAGAACGTGAGCCTCATACCCAAGCGGTAAAATCATACCAACACCGAGCTTGATAAACTTAAACTCACCTTTCTTTAACTCAACCGTTTCGGCGGCGTACAGGTCAATCCAGTCGCCTTGTTCAATCTTTTTAACCTTCGGAACGTCCTCATAAAAATATTTAATTTGTACTACGTTCATATTTTGTCTTTCCTCCAAAATACAATTCACCTAATCCTTTTATTCATTTGTTCAACCTCATCATTCCAACGCTTTATAGCATACTCTACAGAACGTGGGAATGATGCTTTTCCTTCTTCGACAATATGATGTCGTTTTCTCAAAAATGGTTTACATTGAATCATTGTAAAACCGCCACGACAACATATATTATCATCATCAAAATACATCTTGGGCATACGCCCACATACAGGGCAAGGTTTAACGCTATTTAATAGCTCTTTATTATTACGCCTATAAAACAACGTACATATCAGTGAATACATTAATTTCCCTCATCATTATTATCTACCGACACATATAAGCCACAATGACATTCGCCAATATAGCCATCGGCAACCTTATCTTTGAAGTCCTTACACATACATTTTGTATCTTCATTCTTAATTACTCTACACGGGCAAAAACCATCGTTGTCAGCTAATTTATCTCTTATCTCTTTTACATAATCCTTGTCTGAATTTAATACAATTTTCATATCATTATATATCCTCCCATATTGATGTATTTCGCATATTGATTATCGCTGGCTAATTTAACGCCGAGAGTATAATCAAAACGTGAATCACAATTTGGAATAAACCGCCCAAATTTAATAATGATGTTATTTGTCATTTGCAAAATATTGAACGCTTTTTGATAATTTTCTTTTATCTCGTCTTCTGTATAACCTGTATATATAATGATATAATCATTATTATTGTGGTTATATCGTAGCTTTGAAATGAAATCAATTACATTTTCAATATCGTCAAAAGGTTCTAATCCACCGAATACAACAGCTTTTGTAATCGGATTGTTTATATACCTTTTGACTAAGCTATCAATACTTATCTCAATATCGGGAGTGTTGGCAAGTGTGCTGTTCTGGCACACTTGCTCACCACTTTCCTTATCGCACTTAAAAGAACACGAATGACACAGCACCAACATATTCGGCTGTTTGTAATTTACGAAATCCTCATCAATTATGCCTTTTACTTTCATTTCATAATACCGTCATCAGATAAGACATTCATCCATCTGCGTTTATCAAACTCGTTTTTGCGAATCTTCTGATAACTGCTTGTGGGGGTATAAAAGCCTACAACTCTTGCATAAGTATCAGCGATAGGCTCTCCACAAATCGGGCATTTCTTTTCGCTAATAAATGCGTGTCTATGTTTACACACACTAATCTTTGTTGTAAATGCAAAGTAGATAACGCCTTGAGATGCAACATAATTGAGCATATCCCACGCTGTTTCTTCGTTGGGGAATCTGTTTTCTATGTTAATATGTGCGATACAACCGCCGCCGCATTTTTTATCAAACAAAGAACCGAGCCTACATTTTTCTTGAATGGTACACTTCTCCATAAGGGGCAACCATTGATTTGAATAAATGAAGTATTTATTCTGTTCAAATAACAGATTGTCAGCTTGACAGATAACACCTGCACAATTTTCGGCTGGTATCATCTCAAGGTTAAATGAGAAATCACACTCGAAATTATCTTTAACTTCGTTTATCACATCGAGGATTTGTGTTGTAAATTCAACCGCCTCATCTGAATAACTCTTACATCCAAGCTCATCGGTATTAATTAAGCCGAACAAATCCATAACCTCATATATACCGATACCGCCTATAGTGCAAAACTGCTTATCTAATTCAACAGCACCGTCACAGTAGTTAGGCAATAATCCCTTTTCAATATTGCGCTCAATGATGTGACGCATTGATGTTAATGCCTTACAGTTTAACAGGACTCTGCTTTTTAATATCTTCAGGTACTTAGATTTATTAAAATCGCTTTCATAAGCGATACGAACAAGGTTAATTGTACTTACTCGGCATGAGCCAACGGAAAGGGCTGTACCGCCGATTGAGTTAATAAAGGCATCGAGTTTTGTAGTCTCACTGAGCAAGCGACAGCAATTCGATAAAACACCAACATTATCACTAACAAAGAAGTTGCTGTCAGACCACTTAATGTTATGATTAGAACACCAACGAGCAAATTCTTCATCTTGGAACTTACCATCTTTATAAAGCAGAGAATAAGTAAGTACAGGATAAGTGAACATATTTTGTTCACGGATTTCACTAACCACTTCCATAAATATCTTTTGACACTTAATAATATCTTCAACGTGGTCTATAAGTAATGTGCCATCTGGGAACTCCATACCACCAAATAACGATTCGATATACGGTCTATCAAACAGAGAAACGTTTGTGAACGCACTTTGGTCTATGCGGAGAAATGGTTGATTAAGACGGTAAATCAGCTTTTGATATTGCTGTCTTAAATAATAATCAGGATTTTTCATATAATAACCATTATCGCAGTCTATCTTCCAAAAATACCATGCCCAAATCAGTACATTAGGCATCCCGACGGCTCCGCTCTGGCGGTTAGATAAGAAACTAACGAACTCAATCACATCATCAAAATAAGTCGTTAAGTGTTTCGGCGGTTTATTATTATATGTTACACCATCAATCTCAAGCCTATTGCCATCATGGTCAGTAATAACACTACCATTTAAAAAGAATAAGCCTTCTGTCGCAAGTCTTGTAAAATCGTTAGCCCAACAATAAGGAAAATAACTTGCCGTCGTACTATCGTTTAAATAAAATCCACGGCTGAACTCTTGTTCTAACCACTGTTTTGCTGTGCGTAAACCCCAACGCTTTTTAATCTCAAGGAATATCTTGTTAAGACCAAACAGCTTATCCTCACTCTTAGCTTTCTCTGTCATAAAGCTACGAATATCTTTGTGGTTTGCGTTAGCATTAGGGTCGATTGAAGAATCAGCAAGAGTATAATTATCAACAAAGTTGTTAATAAACTCTGAGAAATCAAGTTGGCTTGGATGAACACCATTAATGTATTCAAAATCCTCACCGTACTTTTGCTTTAATTCTTCAAGGAAACGCTCGAAATCTTTAGATAACTTTAATTGTATTTCCATTATATGCCTCCAAATTATTGTTCATTGACCCACTGATTTGCTTTACCAAAATCAAGAAGTTCCCCATCGACAGATAACACGGGGACTTGCTCAATCCCAAGTGAAAGCATTTCATCTATACTATTGTTCTCGACATATGTAATCTGCTTGTCCGCTAATTTCTTTTTAATAATATTACATTTAGGACAACCAGTAGAAAAAAGAATAATGTTCACATAAACACCCCTTGTACTATGGTTTAGTTATATATAATCCAAGCACTTCTGCTTGTTCCAGCGTAGTTAGTTCATCAAAAATATCATTCAAATAATCGCTATCTAATATTATTTCAGATAATAACTTAATTTTTTCTTTATCCGATTCTTTATTCCATTGTGTATTTATTTTATCTTTAAGACATTCTTCGCAAATATCTTCGTCGCCACAAGTATATTCTGCACCTTCCCCACCGCAAGTATCACAATAACGAACAGGCACATTGACATATTTACACGGCTTACCAAGACAGCCCATTTCATGAGGACAGCCGACACAAAAGTTTTCTTTCTTAATCATTGTATTCAACTCGCTTATATGTTATAAATTCCCACGGAATATCCCCACATAATCTTGGCGTTACCCTGTCGGTAATTTCCCATTGTGGGTTTTCATCAATGTTCGGGAAAAACGTATCAGCTTCTTTAAATGTTTTTTTTATTCTTGTAAGCAACACATAGTCGCAATAATTTAAAAGTTGCTTATATATGCTTTCTCCACCTATAATAAAAATGTTAATAATAGGAAAGTCATATGGGTGTTTGTGATGATAAAGATAACCTATTACATTATCCATGTTCATGTAAATGACCCCATTTTCATCTTTTATTGGAGATGAACAATCGTGTGTGATAACTATATTGATACGCTCAGGTAAAGGAATTGAACCAATGGATTTAAAAGTGTTTTTACCCATAACAACAATGTTATTTTTTGTCAATGCTCTAAACCTTTTTAAATCTCCTTGTATAGAACATAATAATTTATTGTTGTACCCTATACCCCATGACTCATCGGCGGCAACGATAGCATAAATCATATTCCAAGCTCCAATCTTATTTGAGGTTTAATTGGATTATAGTTTACCATTTCAAAATCATAAATGGTCATATCATAGAAGTTCCGCTTTCCTGAATTTAACACTAATCGCGGCTTTGACTTTTCATTCTGCCCATAATATCTGTAAATCAGAGTTTTTGCCGCGTTAATATGTCTATCATAGATTTGCTCATTTGCTACAAAGTGAGTAAAAACTCCTGCTTTATAGCCTGTATGCTGTGCAATCATCATCAGTAAAGCCGCATATTGAACCTCGTTCACCATACCACCGCCTGAAGCCGTCAACATATCACCAGAACGTTGAATCATACACATATCAAGAAATTCATCACGAACATTCCAAATAGTACAAAAAGCACAAGGGGCAAGTCCAGCAGTTTCACGCAAATCAGTTTCTTGCCATAGATTTACAATTTTGCGACGACCATATGGGTCTTTTTCTATGTCATTAATTAACTGATTAATTAAATCATAACGTTTAACTGTTCCACCATATCTTTGCCCGATTGTTCCATCTCCAATATCCCAATCCTTCCACCAACCAACTCCCATTTCCTCCATTTCGGAAATCTTATTAGTAGGTTTTTGATAAATGGTAAAAATCTCTTTAATACCAGTTTTCCAAGCAACAGGTCTAAGGGTACAGATAGGGAAATCACCCTTGCTTAAATCATATTTTCTTACAACATGATTGATTGAATATGTATATGCAGGTGTGCCATCGGCATATTTCGGGCGTGGATTATCGTCTTTATATCCATTTTTCAATATATCTTGTATCGTGTTTACTAAGTAATCATCTGCTCTTGTCATTTTTTTTTACCAGCTCCTTATTCACAACCAATATACGCTGGCGGATTATTATTCCTAAACCAACCGATTGATTGTTCACCTGTCTCGGTATTAGTCAAAATTTCAACTGTACAATCTTCATGTCGTTCAACAACATCAAAACAGTTTGTTCTAACTGTCGTGCTGTTATAAATATAAGGGCAAATAACATCATCACCGAAATATTCACTATACCATTTTCGACCCTCTTGAATATCCTTGTACATATAGCAAACATCTTTGTGACTACAGTGTTGACATATTCTCTCGTTCATTAATTGTTCCATTATAACTTATCCTTTCTTGTGCATTATTACCTGTATGCCACAATAAATAATGCTTTTATAATCATCTTGCGGTGTAATACATATCAACATAAAAAGGAGTAAAAAATGGATTTAGATAGCATACCTGTATATTACACAGATTTACCGCAAGATGAGTTGAAGCTACTGCTTTATTATAATCAAATACAACTAAGCAATTCTAAAACAGAAGAGCTAAAGCATTATTATCTGCAAAAGATAAAATACATATCTTCGCTAATAGAAGAATAACAAACTAAACAAATGTATTACACCGCTTATATTTCAGAAATAATCGTTACATTTCCAAAATGTTTTTTATCTTCTAAATCAATAGGAACATAATCAGTCTGGTTGTGTTGTTCAAAACACTTTTCATATGTATTCCAGTCTATTAACATTGGATATAATATAGTTTCAATATCATATATGGAAATAGAACCATCAATTAATATATGATTATTTCTTAATCCTCTTTGTCCATCATAAAATGGGATAACAAAAAATCTACTACCGTTTTTGAAAAGCACTTCATAATACAACTCAGAACGTTTATTTGCTCGTTGTATTGAACTTTGATAACTAACTAAAAGTTTATATACTATGTTCCTTATTGTCTTTATCTTATTGCCATTCATATCGTGTAAATAATATAAAGCTGAATGATAGAATGAATAGTGTGTACACATTTTTAATTCTTTATCAATAGAAGATAATAAAAATTGATATTGCGATGTATTCATATTACTACTCACCATTCTTCTCTTTGGGTTTTAATATAGCCCAAACATAAATACTTTCGTTGTTCATTACAAAATCTTCACTTGCAACAACAGTATAATCAGCATTTTGAAATTCAACTGTAGTATTTTCACTAAGCAACGGACAATCAACATCACCAATATAGAGCAAATAACCCTGATTATAATTATTGTCTGTAAAAACATCTACAGGAGATTCGTCGGTTACATAATTAACATGGCGACGAAATGTCACATACTTACGACGTAGCGGTTGAATAAATGCTTTAGTCGATATACAGTAATTATCCCCACATACAACAACGCTATTGCCGTACTTTTGTAAAGCGTTATTAATATACTTAGTTTTCATCATTCTTTTTCCACATATCAAACTTAGCTATATTACACAAGGATTCAACCTGTTTGCAGACTTTTACAAGCGTTTGGTTGATATTAAAATTCTTTTCACGAGCGTAATCAGCAATCGTTGTAATAACACTCATAAGCAACGTCGCATCATACTCGTATTCTGCGCTATTATTGGTATTCTCAACATCTGGCATATTGTTATTCACCCTTTCATTTACGCAAATGAAATAGTCATTTCATCAGCATTTTTCAGTAGGAAAAATAGCCGTATTACAATGACGAAGGATATTTCGATAGACTTTATGCTCAACCTTATCGTCCAAAACAAGAGCGTTCCATCTACGACCCCTTGTATTATCAGACGGTATAAGCACATCTATTCGACTTCCGTTCTTAAACGTAATCGCTTTCGTCGGCTGTGATAATGATAAATACTCAAGCAGAACGCAATCAACAAAATCCGTCAAAACATCAACAGCCTTATCAAGCGTATCACTATCAGCTACGGCAATTCCTATTTTCAACTTCGGATATAACTCGCATATCTCAACAGCATATCTTAAAGCTGGTCGAGATAAAGGCAGTACAACATTGTTCATTAATATCACCCGCCATTCTCTCTTACAAGATAGTCCCATAAATCTTTTGTAGTCTGAAGTTTAATGTCAACCCCATCGTCAACATAATCCCCTGGCTCCCAACGCTCGCCAAACTCAAGTTCCCAAACGAAATACGGTATTACATCTGAATCGCAACCCATTATCTTTTCAAGAAGACCAATAACATCGTCATCAAGTGACGGGAACATAAATTCAATATCGGTATGTAATTCCTTATTCCATTTTCGGATTAAGTCACTTAGGCTTCGCTCAAAATCTGCAACCTTCTTTACTCGTCCAATATACTTTTCAAATTCATCATACGTTATACTTATTTGTCTTTCCATTCGCAACCTCTTTTGTTTGTATGTCAGTAAATTTTAATTTTACTTGACAAATTCATATTTTGTCAGCCATAGTTCTTTCGTGCCTGGGATGGGCAAGAATGAGCCGTCAGGCTGTTTTTCTTTTTTCGGCTCATACTTTTGATTAAGTACGCGAATAATATCGCCTTTTTTGATTTGCTTATTTTTATATGTTGTCTTTCGTATTTTGCAGTAAAACTCAATACCCGTTTTAACAGCATATACCTGTAACCTCGGAGAATACTTTGTGCTTATAGCCAACACAACAAGTACCTTACTTGCCTTTGGGTCAACTACGTCTACATAACCTAAATACTTTGATTGACTTTTTATCTTATCGCTTAAAGTCCTCGGTTCTACAATAAGGTGACTTTCCATATAAAGCAGGAATCCATATGTATCAACTTTAGTAAAAGTCTTGTCCGTTACGTTTTGTGAAAACTCTGCGAGAATATTATAGTCAAGATTATATTTGTCAGCTTTAACTTTTGATACAGATACCTTACCGTACAGCTCATCAAATAACAGCTTGACTTTCGCAAGGAAATTAGCATCTCCAAACTCGTCAAAGAAATCCAAAGCAATCAGAGTATCAAGCTGGCTACTTGTTAAGGAAGTTTTATTTTTCAAATCAATCATTAAGTCAATAAATGATTTGTACCTATTATCTCTTAACGCATACATTTCTTCAGCAACAGCGGCGTTTAATCCATTAATTGAAGCTATGCCCTTTTGTATGGTATGAGTTTCCTTATCAAATCCGTAGTTGGCTCTTGACTCTCTAAAGCGAATAGGTGTAATCCTAATCCCGTGTTTTCTTGCATATTCTGTGATAGCAAGCGACTTTTCTTTCTTGTCGATAAAGATATTAAAAGCTGTTGAAATAAATTCAAGCGGATAATAATATCTTAAATAACCACAGATATAGCCAACCCAAGAATAAGGGTCTGAGTGGTTTTGTGAAAACAGATAATCACTTGAGTCTTTAACAACCGCTATAAAGCCTTCAACAATCTTTTCGGCTTCTTCGGGCGGCGTTCCGTATCGCTCATTCATCACAGCGAGAAAACCTTTGATATGTCTTCCACCAGCTTGCAACGAACCGCCATACTTGATAATTGGTATATCTTGCTCTGTACCCGTTTTCTTTGCAAAATGTCTTCGGACAATATCAGCTTCGCCCATTGTGAAATCACAAAACTCGTGGAGAAATCCCATAACTTCTTCTTGATATATGCAGAAGCCAAGCGTCGGTTTAAGGTATTCATTGATAGCATAATGACCGTTATCTTTGAATACACCTTTTGCTAAATCGTCACGGTATGAGCTTCCACCTGGTCTAATCGCACCATTACCCATAGAGAAAAGGTCAATATATGAGAAATTCGGGTTTTGCTTTCTAATGTTCTCAACGGTACTATCACTGAATAACTGTTGTAAGTATGCTGTAGCTGATTGTGACTCCCATTGAAATATCATCGTGGTATCTTCTCTAATGCTATTCCAAACAGCCACATCATCAGGTGTATTATCTGGCGTTAAAAAATCTATCCCAGCCGCTTCACAAGTCTTTGAAATCATACCCATCGAGTCCAAGCCTAATATATCCAGCTTGACAAAATTTAAGCTGTCAATTTCTTTCATGTTTAATACGGAAACGGGGTATTCATCATTTGATGTAGTGAACGTTCCAAACCAGTCATCAATCGGGAATGGTGATACTACACAGCCAGCAGGGTGATTACCGACTGATACTACAACACCTTGAGCAATCTCGACATTCTTGAATATATAAGGATATTTTGCCTTGACGCTTTCGTAATCATTTTCTGCAAGTTTGATTAGCTCTTCTGAGAAAGCTAAATAATCATAAGGAATTTCTTTGTGTTGGGCTGATTTTGTATATTCCTTTTTAAGCCATTCTTCAACGGCTTTAGGCATTTCTAAATCTTCGCCCTTGTGGTGCTTTTTGTATTCTTTACGGTCTTTTTCATACTGCTTTAGAGCTTCATCAAGTTTTGGCGGAAGAACCAACGACCGCAGATTAATTTGAAATAACCCTCTACATATATCCTTAATTGCACCCTTTAATGCGATTGTGTTAAAGGTCACTATATCGCAACAATACAATCCTTCTTTTTCTTGCAGGTATTTTCTAATTACTTTTCTATCGGGGTCATACCAGTCTGTATCTATATCAGCAAGACTAATACGTTCACGCGACATAAATCTTTCAAAGTTAAGGTGAAACTTAACACTATCAATCTCGGTAATACCAAGCAGGTATGCAATCAATGAACCAGATACAGAGCCACGAGAATAGCCAAACTTAATACCACGCCTCCGCATTTCACTTTTGCAATCCTCATCAAGAAGCATAAAGTCTACTGCATCATTGTGAACATAGGTATCATATTCGTAATGTATTCTATCTACATATTCTCTGTAATTAGGATATTTTTGAATACCGCGCCATTTAACGCCTTCGTTGATTTTCTGCTTGAATACCTCTTGAGCTTTATCGCCATACAGACGAGGATATTTAGCAGAACGGTCTAATTCAAATGTTTCAACACTATCTGTCAGCCTGACTGTGTTCTCCATCGCTTCGGCTACAACGTCCATAGGTAAAGAGTTCTGACGCTTATATGTGTCATATAATTCTTGTGGCGTTTTGAAAACCAAATTCCATTCATCTTCGTCGTTGAAATGAACACCTTTTGCGGCTTGCAGAATAGCTCTACATTCCATATGGTCTTCGCTAATAGCGTGTGTATCAGTACCAACAATAAGCGGAATACCTGTTGCTTTATGAATTTCATAAAGCATTTTATTATAATCAATCTGTTCTTTGGACAGATGATGCTGAATTTCTAAGTAACAGCGATGCTTATTATTCCTCAAGAAGTTTAGAAATCTCTCAGCAACTTTGGCATCGCCTTTATGTAAAACCCCACCAAGACAGGCGGTAGTGACTAAAATATTGTCGGAAGTTTTGAAAAGCTCATCGAATGTAATTCGAGGACTGCTATAAAAATGACAGTCATCTTCACGATTAAAAGAAGCAGACGTGAGCTTATTTAACTCTTTTACGCCATCATAATTCTTTGAAATTAAAACACAATGGTAATTATCCCTTGTCTTTATATGCTCTGTTTTGATAGAATCAATATCTATCCAAACGGTTTTTGTGATTTCGGGATTATCTGGGTCAGCAACGTCAGCTATCCACTTGCCATCATCGGATTGCCGTGGCTCTCCCAAAAGTGTAACTCTAACAGCCTTTTTCTTTTTGTTTGGCGTAAGATTTATTAATTCGGCAGTAAAGTAAGAATTGTTTTCGCCGTTATCCTCGGTCAAATACGCCTCAATAGCGTGGATATATTTCATACCAGCGGCTTCAACGGCTTCTTTTTTATGTACCCATTCAAAAATATTGCCGTGTTCGGAAAAGGCTAAAGCTGTCATTCCGCACTCTTTTGCCGCTTTAACATACGTTTTAAATGGAGTAACACTGTCAATATTGATAGTGCCATTAGACAACATACTATGCAAATGATATATATTGTATCTTAGTCTGCTGTCTTGCATACCTTACTCCAATCTTCAACCTCTTGTTTGTATTCACACGAGCCACGATAATCACATAGCTCGTTGCAATAAAAGTATTCTAAGTTTGCAGGAAATTCTTTCTCTTTGCCAATATTCCTGATAGTTGTTTTTGTGGCATCAAGTGTATCGTTATACTCATCCATAACAAACGGTATTGTAGTTAGCACACCATCGTTTTTGTAATGATGCCAAACCAGCTCTTTTGGATATTCACCATATTCCTCAAATACAGCACGAGCATATAAATACATTTGCAATCTGTATTTATAAAAGTCTTTTGCCGATTGTGCTCGTACCTTACCCGATAAAGTAAAGAACGGTTTTGATGATTTGTGGTCTACAATCACTATCCGACCATCTGATTTATCTCGCAACAACAAATCTATATAACCAATAAATTTGTGTCTGCCAACCTTGAAATGCACTTCTTTTTCAATGCCGATTATTTCATAATCATCAAGCCATTCAAGATTCGTTTCAGCTAAATAGTTTGCACAGGCAAAATAGCTGTTATCCATGATAGTCTGTCTGGTAAAATAAATAACATTGTTATCAAATTCTGAAGCATAGTATTCTGACGCTTCAGCTAAAGTCATCTGTTTGGATAATATCTTTGCGAAAATACTATGTACAAACGAACCAAACTCGGCATAAAAGTTATCTTCTGGGAAATACAAATCATCATTAGCGACAACGTATTTAAGATAGAAAGAGTATGGGCATTGAATAAAAGTAGAAAGCCTTGAAAAAGACCACTGCATATTTTTAATCTCATCATATTTCATACTACTTTCCTTCTATCCTCGTATAACTTAATCCATATATCTTTACCGCAATCAACTGGTGCATTTTTGTTCTTTTTCTTTTCACCGTTTATAATCTCAAACGGCTTGCCTAAAAGGTTATTTGTATCAATGATGGTATATAAATTTGTCATTCGACGCAGACGAGCCACATCGCGCTTTACACTTGCTTCTTTATAATCAACATCTTTATCATAAGCCAATACTACACTCGCTTGCATTTTGATTAGCAATCGGATTTGTTCATCTGTTAATGTGTGCTTTTCTGCTGAAACACAATTTTTATATCCCCATTGAAAAGCCTTCATCACAGACTTTATTGACTCAAATACTATAACCTCGCCTTTTTCTTTGATGTACGGGTAGGTTCTCTCTAAAGATTGAAAGTAGTCAACAGTACCGACTGGATAATAGTTGATATACTTAGCAATCTTTATTCCGCTATTAAGTGGATATCTTGTTCTACCCTTAATGTTTATTAAACGTCCCCTTGCGTCATAAACGGGGTAAACAATCCTGTTCCCTTTTTCGTCTACCCGTACACCAAAGAAATCTAAAGTCTTTTGTTCTATACCTTCCTCAATCCATTCGGGAACAGGAGCATGGCTATATGTATCTAAAATACTTGGGTTTAATATCTCGTGGTTGGTATGTTCTTTTTGTTGATTATTCAACTTGCGGACACTACGGAGAAACGAGATTGTTTCTGAATGACATAAACTTGCAGGATTTATATGAGCTAATTTAGAGCCTTTATCAACAGCCTGCTCAAATGACAATCCTTCATAGTCCATTAACCATTTGACTATGCCACCGCCACGACCACAACCAAAACAAAAGTATTTATTTGTTTCTGGTGTAATAGAAAGCGACGGAGTGTTATCCGTATGCTTAGGACAACGTGCGAAATACTCTCCCCTACCGCGCTGTTCAAATTCAAAGCTCTGACTTGCATATTCTAAAAGATTGACGGTATTGTTGATATACTCCAAAAGTTCTTCACTTGGGTTATACATTTAACAATACCGCCTCCTTTAAAAGTCTTCGTCCATTTTGTGTTGCACAGCTTCGGTAATAGTGGTAGTTTCACCATCAAGGAAAAAGTCTAAATACTCATCTTCCTCATACATTCTTGCACCGATACGATTGATAATAACCTTAGCGTATGTGTTACCACATTCTGCTCCATCGTGGATTTGTAATGATTGAGGTTTATGACCCCATTTAATTGCAACAGATAATCTCTGTTCAATTTTGTAGCTGTCGGCAATATCGCCGCCTCGATTGAGCTGTGCCGCCGCAAGTACAGGTATTTTCAACTTACCAGCGACCTCGTTCTTTAAGAAGTCGCACTGTGCTCCGAGGATATTGTAGTTATTACCAGTATCTTTATCATTACTCTTAAAGTAATCATAGACGAGGAAATTCATACCGACCTTGTTTTTTAGCATTTTTGACATCGCATAAACTTCTTCCATTGTGATGCCTGGGCGGTATTCGTGGTACAATGGCTGTTTCTTTAGCCAGTCCTTCCACTTTATAATCTCTTGCTCTTGTTCTTTGGTGTAAGTACCGTTCTCAATAATCTTGATTGGAATACCTGTTAAGTGACCTAACAAACGGGAGAAGAATAAATCATCGTCCATTTCAGTGTCGATAACTAATACTTTCATACCGTTTATCAACTTATGTACAGCTTCATTCATCAAGAAGATTGATTTACCCTCTTTGGTTTTTGCCACAACAACATAGAGCTGAGAATGTCGATATGTAAAATAGGAATTTAAAATATCAAACTTGGACGGAATACCAAAAGTGCCATCACCGTTACGCTGACTTAAAAGGTTATCCCAAAGTGTATCAACCTTTGAGCCTATTGTGGTGACATCACCTTCAACCAAAAAGCTCTGCGTAAGGTGGTCTAATCCATCGTTGACTTCAGTATTTAACACACCCAAGTCTTTTGACGTATCATAGCAATCTACCTGCAATTTCTGAGCAAACTTAACCAAATCACGCCTAAAAGCCAATGCCTTGATGTTCTTAGCATACATCTTGTATTCTTCGATAGAGCCTCGTGCGGCAGTCTGATAAAGCTCAACACACTCTTGAATGTCTGGCAGATTATATTTCTCCATCGTCCGATGAACGCCAGCGTTAGAATGTATCTTGTTTGAAATATTGTAAGTATCAAGCTGGTCTATACCGTCTTTTTCGACAAGCTCTTTAATTGCCCAATAGAAACAAGCGTTTTCTTCGTTGTAAAAATACTTTGGTAATAAGTCCTCGCTGTATGCTAAATATTCGGGATGTAACAATAAAGTACCTATAACACTACTTTCTGATTGAATGTCGGAAAGCGTTTCATTTCGTTTTGCCAAATTGTCACCCCCTAATCATCGAATATAGAATTGAATCCTTTTGGCTTGCTGTCTGGTGCTGTAAACGAAGGCTCTATACTTTGTTGTTTACGCATCTTTGAAAAGTCAATTTTCACCTTTGGCTTTTTCTTAGACTTTTCTTTTTCATACGCTTGTTTGATAAATGGCTTATCAAGAAAGTATTTGAACCCTGCGGGATAATGCAAACTAAGACGGTTATCAATACAATATCTCAAAACGAATAAGATATAATCTGTATTAAACCCTCTGCTTATAGCATCATTAAAGGCAAATTTAAGAAAGCCATACTCAACAGATTTGTTTATGCTGGCAATCCATAACTGCCGAAATTCATCAAATTCTTTTTGATATAAATACGGTTTAGATTTTTTCTTCTTACTCACCGTTATTACCCTCAAGAATATGTGAGGCTTCTGTGTCAGCTTCATGCAAAGCTAATACAAGCGGATATTTTTCAATCGCCGCACTAAAGTCATTCCAATACTCTTTCGGCTCGGTATAACCCATATGCCAACGAATAGCGTACCGTTCTATAGGCTCAAGTTGCATAAACTGTTCAATCATCATCACAGACTTTTCGCCGTGTCCGTATGGGAATTTATTGTCTATGGTGTAATACGGAACTTTAGTCCATACGTTATCAACCTTTGCATTACGATAATCAATCTTATAAAAATACGTCTTGCAAATATCGTGAAGTAAGGCAACAATTATTAACGAACTTGTACTAATATCGGCTAATTCCGCTTTCCACATGGGATTTTCTAACTTATCACATAAACAATTTAAAACATTCAAGCTGTGGATTAATAACCCACCCTCAAAGTTACCGTGATAACGTGTGCTTGCAGGAGCAGTATAAAAGTCTGATTTACGAATAAACTCTAACAGTTCATCTTTGCCCTTGCGTTGGAATCGCTCAAACCAACCTTCAAACTCGTTAATCTTTTCTTGAATATTGATGTCCATAATTGCTCCTTATTTATTCTCGGAAAGTTCAAAATCCCATATGGTAATAGAGGTTTTGACAGCCTGTTTTGATATAAACTTCTTTAACTTTTGCTGGTCACTTTCTGACATCAGCCCATCCTTTAAAAAGGCATAAATCTTTTGTCTGTCCTCGTCGGAAATATTTAAGCCTTTGATGAAGCTGGCAAATTCAGCTCTTGATTTGTGACTCGGAGCTAAACTGTCAACCCACTTTTCGCTTTTCTGTCTGCGTTCATTATCACAGTAAGTTGAAATATCGGGAGAAGAAGTAATCTTAATACTGCGGTACTTTCGATTTTGTCTATCTACTTCTGTCGGTAAACCAAGAGCTAATGCTTTTTCTCTTGCTTTATTTGCAAAAGTCACATAACCGCTGTAAGCAATTTCGTAATTCTTTTCGCCTGTCTTACTATCGCTAACACGCTTATTAACACTTATTTGTCCGTAGCATTGTGTGTGGTTGGCGTTTTCTTGTACCGCCCAAACCTTAGCATAACAACCTTCTCTTAATCCCATATCAAACTCACTTTCGGATAGCTGTTAATTTCTTCTTTAATCCAGCAAGAATATCTATATCTTCAATATTCTTGTAATTGCCTGTAATATCTGACTCTTCCCAATCGGGATGTGCCGCTTTTTCAGCTTCAACACAAGCAGATTTTACCTTAGCCTGTGCTTCAGCACCTAACGCCGCCCTTTGTTTGGCGAGCTGTGCAATCTCGGTTTGGAGCTTGAGCAAGTTCTTGATTTCTTCGGGAACGTCCTCACCCTCGTAGATATACATACCAAGACCGTGCATAGCACACGCTTTTACAAGACATCTCTTTTCGGCTTTGTTGGCATCCACAGAAGTAATGTTATCAGCTTTGATTGATTCATTCTTATAATTCATAATGGCGAGGACTTCACGCATCTCCACGCCCTTAATGGTTACACCAACTTCAACCCAGCCAGTTTTACTATCGTCATGCCAAAATCGTGTGTTACCAAACTCGTCCATTATCTGTGGATAAATGGTATATGTAGCATCGGGATATACTTTCTTAATTTCGCTCCACGCTGAAGCCCAAGAAAGATATTTGAGCTTTCCCTTTTCTTTAATCTTGCCATCGAGATTAATCTTACTAAGAGTTGAAAAAATGCTTTCATCAATAACGACTACAACATCATCAGTTGAATCAACTTTAGTATTTCCTTTACTAACAGCCATTCTATAACCTTCTTTCATTATTTTATTGAGTTATGTTATTAAATAAAGCTAAGAAGCAACACGACAAGCCTTCTCAAACATTCCTATAGCATCAGAATAAGCTACAGACGCATTACCAATTTGGCTAAATGCCTCTGATACTTCCTGAAGCGACATAGACAACATTTGAAAAGGCTGTGTAATCCGCATCATCGTGATAAACGGAGGTGTATTACCATCACGACAACTGGTATATACTGCTTTATATGTATCGCCGTTTGAACTAATAACTTCGTCTAACTGCTTCTGTTGAGCTTTGTTAAAGTGGTTTTCATAAATCAGCTTATATCTATATGTATATTCACTCTTAGATAATTGCATATTAAGTCCTCCAATTCGTTTGTCTCAACAGTTATATTATAGCGTATTTTATAACATATGTCAATAGTTATTTTTAATTATTTTATAACTTTTTTATATGATTCGCCTTTTAATCAGAAACGACCTCCATTATTACACTAATAGTTAGCATAATAAGAAACGCCACAATAACAAGTCCTGCTGAAATCCAAATTGGTGATATAATCCAATACCATTCCCATTTGACAATATCAACAATTCGCATTATCAAAAACATAAAACTCATGGCTACAGGAACAGTACACAGACCGCCGCAACCACAACCGTCATTATTATCGTACATGGCTATTCTCCTTAGTATCTAACACGCCTACCACAAGTAGGACAATAATTCATTACTTTTTCTTTTCCTCTGTTTGTATAGCACACATAATCTCTTGGTACTTGTTCGTCGCAATCTTCACAACCTTTGTGTTTGTCTGCAAACGACAACCTCAACTCATCGCTATCGTGAGATATAATCTCATCAGCAATTCTCTTTCTGTTTTGATTGCAATATAAATTCACGAGTCTTAATGATAAATCGGCAGTATCTTTATCAACCAATAGATTAGCTTTTATATCGACCTTAAATTCTGACATACTATCCTCCCAACTACCAGCCAATACCATAACCCATAGTTAGTTTTGGCTCTACTGTAATTACATCATCATCTAAAAAAGACGTTTTTCTTTTGATTTGTCTTTCTTGTCTTTTACATACTTTATCGCAAGGTTTATCATAATAAGTACACAAGCCACACGGAGCATAATACTTACATTGGTCTTTTATAAACACTAACAACACTTCCTTTTACAATGTCGTCCGAGAAAATCTTTTAAGAATATATCGTGGATTCCGTGAGAGATTAGAATATCCTCAAACATCGGCATATCACCTTTATCAGAATTGACAATATCCATCATTATAATCATCATCTTTTCTGTAGCCACAAATATATTCGGTAAAATCTCTTCCCCATCGAACGCTAATTCAATTTCATCATTATTAGTAGTAACAAACAGATAAGCATTTTCAGAATTATTTTTGGCTTGATTCTTGATAATATCAACCCAAGCCTTATTTAATGTGTGTAACATATTAATACTCCAAATTCAATTTATCACATATCAAAAAACCTTACGCCTTTATATTCAACTACAAACTTTTGTGATTCATGCCACGAACTTGTTGTGTACATTGAATTATACATAACCAATATTCTGTGCGGCACAGCCAACCCGCCTAAGTCAAAGATATAATCAATAGCGTCGTAGCAGTCTTGATTAGGAGCGTATATAAATGAGTAACGGTCATATTGATAATCGTGGTACACCGATTCAAGAGAAGTGCCAGTATATATAATAGCATCCCTTAGAGCTTGAGCTTGCAAACAGCAGGCAATATAACCTTCGTTTCCGAACTCACGCATTATAATGTTAGCCGCCAACTCACGCTCAGAATCCGATAGTCTTACCGCTTGTGGTGCATATGTAAAATCTGGGTCGTCAATGTCAAGCAGGTAAACGCCTGTATATCTTAGATTTATACCATCGGGATTGTTTTCGGGAGTATCATATAATAGATATTCTGTGCTGTCCTCATCAAAGTCTGGCGAAGCCACCTCATATTCAAACGGTTTTGTTTCAGCTATTGCTTCTGTAGGTTTTTCGGTTGGGGCAGTCGTAGGATGAATTGTTGGCTTTACTGTTTCTGCGATTGTTGGAGCTGTTGTTGCTTTCACAGTTGGAGCTACCGTTTGGTCGGATATTATTTCTACACCAATCGTCATCGGCTGTTCATATATTGATTCATCTTCCGTTTTTATTGTAGTAATACAAACAAAGCAAGAAATAAATAGAATCAATATAAGCACAAGAAAGACTATACTTATAATTCGTTTTTTCATTATTCACCTCTCTTGCTTTGCCAACATATATATGGATAATCCTTTATGTCATCATATTCAAGGTCTTCCTGCCAAACGGAAATATTAGTTATTTCGTTTCCATCGTGAAAATACCCTTTGCCTTCATCAGGATAAAATATTTCATGTTCGCAGAAATAATCAACAGTCATTACCTCATAATTATCATACTCCGCTTGTACTTGTTCGATAGGTTTAATCGGTTTCAATTCCTCAAACTCATAATTTGATGGGAGTATTGTTGCACAATTTGACATACTGATTGTTTCTGTCTTTTTAGTACGAAGATTTGTAACATCAATATAACTTGAGTAAACACTGTTATGAGAAGACCTTGAGGTTAAGACTTTAACATCAACTTGCAAAATTAAAATATCGCCAATTTGAATATCTTTAAAAGCCTTTGCATAACTCTTTCGCAAGATTTTTGTTATTTTAATTGTATTTTTAAGTCTTATTTTCATTTTTCCTCCAGGGCAACAAATCCCTTATACTAAACTTTTTCTTTGTATTATGTTCTCTATAATAATTGTCAATCAATTTCGCTATACGTTCTGGCGGCAACATATATTTTCTATTAATAATCTGAACGGTAGTTTCTTTATCAATATCCGTAAACTGCCCTTCGTCTGATAAACTCCTGCGACAAGCCTCATCAATATTATCGCCACGCTCTAACATTTTGATAAGCCTTTCCCTACGAGGAACATTAATATAGAATGAATATATCGTATTCTTCGGAAGTAATTTTGAAATCTGCCGAAAACCACTTGGATTGAAAACGCCAACAGTATTTTCTGTATAGTCAGCTCGTGCAGAGCCGTAATGCCATCCTCTATAGCAAGTGGTTTCAAGAAAGAAATTCTCGGACATCTTTTCTGAAAACTCTTGTTCGGAAATAAAGTGATAATCTACACCATCAACTTCATTTTCTCTTGGTGGTCTTGTCGTATAAGAAACGAGTCTGTCATAGCCAAAGTCTTTAGCTAAAACTTTTTCAACCGTTGACTTCCCACTTGCAGACTCGCCAATAATAACAATCATTCAACCATCCCCTCAAACATAAAATCAATATTTCTTGCAGAGGATGTATATTCTGTAGAAGATACACAGCTTGTCCTCCAACTAACATCCCTTGCAAGCAACTTATTATTTTTGTACACATCCATCTGTGTACCAAAACGTTTCAGCCACTTCTTATTAATACGCCTTTTCTTATGACGGCGACGTTGAACAACGCAAAATTCCAAAACAGATAATTCGTCTGGTATTTCTATTTCAAAATCAGCCATTAGTGAGCCTCCAAATCAGCTTTATGAAGTATCATAATATCTTCATACATAGTTTTACCTATGCGCTTCATATCACGAGTTTTTGATTTTTCACTCTGCGCCCACGATGTAAACGGCTTCATATGATAATAGATAAGATTGCAAATATAAAGACCGTCGTTCTTGTTTACGCCGAGGCTGGATAAATAAAACATAGCATCATAAGCCCCGACGTGATGGTGATTATAATAGTGATATTCGCCATCGTCTTTACCTTTGGCGTTTGTTCTCGATACAGTGAACGGCTTGCCAATATCATGCAAAAGCGCGGCAAGAGCAATCCTATCATATCTGTTGAGTTCACCAAGACCGCCATTAACAATACAGCCAGCGACTTTATCAACGTTTATCTTATCTTCTCTTACCTTTCCGTCATTATCTAAAATGTCAATTTTAACAGGATAATTAGACTTAACAAAGTCATACGCCGCTTTACAGTGTTCGCCAAGAGAAAACTTGTGATGTGAATTATGTTGGTCAAATGAATCAAATCTTTCAAACAACGAAGACAAACTGTATTTATTTGGAATTATTGAAGATTCGTTTTTGCCAACAATCTCAATTCGGTTAAAGCCTTCGGTGTACATCGGAGGACAATAACCTAACAAAACCTTGCGTAACTCTGTGGAATAAATTAACGATTCACTTAACGGAGAATTAACCAAAGCATCAAGATAATCTTCAGCAACAACAATACACATAGGAAAGCAGGTGATATTTGATAACTCTTGAAGAAAACCAATACGAGCTGATTTCTTCATATGGTCGCCGTCATAAATAACGTGCTTTCCTTTACGTAACGCCATCTTAACTTCTTTCGGATTTGAAAGAACAACAGTATTATCATCGTAAATGCTAAAATCATTTTCGTCATTAGTAAGCAGTTCATGTTCATAATAAAAATGAATTTGCTTAACAAACTCTGCTTTTGCAAGTGTCGGAAAACCAACAACCATACATACCGCAGGCGCACTATGCGTAGGTATGCCGTAATACACTTTATTCTTAGTTAAAACAAACATAAACAACCCCTCATCTTTTAAACGATGTGATATATTTATAAGCCTCGCGCCAATCATTAACTCTAACAATATCGCTTTTGGTTACATCAAAATCTCTATTATGTGACATATCCATCAATATCTTATGCTTTTGATTTCCCATAAGGTTATGTGGAGCATCATCAATAATAAAGTCAGTTGCAATCAAAGACTTATTCGCCGTAACAATAATGTGCGACCAATCAATAAACGGAAACAACCTTTTTATAACTCGCTCGAATTTTGGTTTAACATTCCTATAATCTGTCGCTGTACAAAAATAAATATCATACTCAAGATTAATAAGTTTTTGCAGGTACTCAACAGCCATAGGTTTAGGCGTTATCCTGTCCCAAAACCATTCAACAGTTAAAGGCGAAAAAACCTGTTGACGAGTTAGTGTTGGAAAGAACGAAGGCACATCCCACTTATCAATATCATTACAATTAACATTTGTACCGTACATTTGATTCAGCCAGTCAATCCAATGAGGAAGAAGATATGTAGCGGTATCATCAATATCTACCGCAATCGTACATCTACTCATTATCATCAGCCTCTTTATCTGTGTTGGACTTAGGTTCGATTTCATCATTCCTGCTATATGACAGAATTGCCATCATTGAAATGCCAATAAAGCCGCCAACTAATAAACCAATAAAAAATCCTAACATTTCTTTCTCCCTAATTTAATTATCAACTGTAATAATAATTACGTCTTTCCAATATTCTTGATACTTTGTGGCGGTATCTTCAACCAATCTATCAAACTCTTCGTCTGATAAATCCTCATATTCGTCTCCCAAACAATAGGCGATATTTTCTTTGAAATCGTCCTCGTCCATCATAACTTCTTCGTTGGTGTATGGCGTTTCACAATCCAGTATCATGCCAACACTAAAACTAATTGACGAACAATAGGTGTAAGTATAATCAGGGCAAGAGGCATCATAACCTGCCATTACAACAATCGGATAATCAGGATGTTTTGCAATAAGTTCTTTTAATTCATCTGTGCTTGTTGTTAAATTAAGCGGAAAGATTTTACGGGCTATCATAGTTTATTCCTCCGATTTGATTTTGCCAAACTCATAATCGAGTTCTTCATAGCCAATCTTAGAATATGTATCAATAAACCATTTTGGGTCACTACTTATTTCTTCTAATAGCTCATCAATACCCATTTTGGTATATTCTTCTGTCAATAAAGCATTTTTGAAAATTGAAGCATAACCTTCCATGTCCTCGAAAACACCAACAGTAATCAGACTATTACGCAGTTTTGAAAGGTCTTTAACTTCCTTTGAAAACTTATTTAATAAGTCATATAAAAGTGATACGCTTATCCCGTTATTATTTTCACATTCGGTATCAATAAACAAGAAATTATTTGCTTCATCACAGACGAACCTACAACGCTGGCGAAACGACCAATATGGATATTCACATCTTCTATCTTCAGTCACATAATTACATTGATACCGTTCTATATATTCATAGAATAAGTTATAAGTTAATCCGTCAATTTTAATTTTGTTAATATCTATCAATTTACAATCACCTCATCCTCAAACTCATCCATAAACATTCCCCACTTTGTATCTAATGTTCTGCCGTTAATTTCTATAAAGTCAGGATGTGTAATCTCAATCTCATTAAATAGTACATTACACATAAATCCAGGACGGTCTAACGATTTGCAAAATACCATTCTCCCTCTGGAACTAAAAGATAGAATTTGTATTTTTTCACCATCTTTAAAATCCAAAATGGTAGGGATGCGCTGAGGTGGCAAATGATATATACCAAAGCAATTTTTCATATCATTCAAATCCTTTTTGCCCAAAATGTTGATATATCTGAGCTTTATCAGCCAGTGTTATTTTATAATATACTGTACGGTTGTTAAAATCTAATAACCAGAACGAATCTGGTGCTTGCGTGGAGGCAATAACAACTTTAGGCGTTACACCCTTATGATATGAAACATCAAAGTTATTATATATATGCAAATCTTTAGGAGCGCCATCCTCGTCATAGTATTGCACACTTAGCTCAATGTTATTTTTATTACTAATGTAAACATAGTAGCTTTTGTCATCTACTATATATGGAGTGAGTTCATATGTTTCTTCAGTAGTAGAGTACACACTATTAATACTGTAAAATATTCCGCTAATTGCCAACATAATCAGAATTGATACAGTTGCGCCGCCCAAAGCTCCAGCTAAAAAACCAAAACCTCTTTCTCCTTGTTCGTTAAAGAAGAATGTCATAAAAATAATTGCAGAAGCGATTGCACATACAGTCACAATTACCCACATAGTTTTTTGTTCGACCTCCCACTCATTGAATATGCCAAATGTATCTTTTTTTAATCCTTATGTTTATTTATTTTGAAACAACTCATATGGTATATCATCGTATGGAGAAATAATTGCAACAACATTCTCATCACCATTTTCGTTTTTACTTTCTAACTTTGTATAGTTGCCACGAATTTGTGACAATTTTATGTTTGCTATTTGAGTAAACGGTTCTATTGTGTTTTTATCAACTCTAATCATTTCAAGACCGCACTCATTAACTCCACCGCAAAACCCACCTGGCATATAATTGTTGCGGACAATATAATAAATCCAATCGTTGGGATTACTATACCACGGCTTATCTATCACGATATATCCAACCACATAATCATTATCCTTGATTGAACGTGCCATATATGTATAATCTTCCTGTTTATTATCTTTATCATATTCTAAAACCAAAGTAACCATTTCTGTAGCCATATCTTATCTCCTATAAATATTGTTATTATTCAAGATTAAAAACATGGATAGTATCATTTTCAATAAGGGATTCTCCAAAATACAATCGACGCAAATAAAAATGATTATCACATAAAAACCATTTAATTCGGTTATCATCATCGGGTTCTGAAAAAAGAATATCTCCATCGAATCCTCGATAAAAGTTACGATTATTCTTACTCAATATTAAACCTTTATCTGAAAATTCAACACCAAATAATATATCAAAATCATTTGATGATTTACCTTCGTATTTTGAAACACAAAGCAAGCACTCTTTTTCATATATATGTTTTGCACACATATCTTCATTGTGGTATTTCTTGTAATAACAATACTGATTACATTGAGATAAAGCGATACAATTATCACAAGTTATTTTCCTATTTTGAATTTGATTTAATATTTCATTAATACGTTTTCTTTTATAAACCTCTTTTATCGGCATACAATTTCACCACAAAATCTTTTAACCATTTATTATTCTACAACTTCACTTTTGAGATAATCTTTCCAACAATCAAAGCAAGGGAGCGTAAACCTTCCTCTGACGTTAATAAAGCCTTTCTCAATACGTTCTACAGGACATCCACGTTCATCATGGCATACTTGATGAAAAGCTCTATCTGCGGCATAATCTTCAACAGTCATATTTTGTATGATTTTTTCAAAGTTAGTCACGATATATACTCCTTATGAAATACCAATTTCATTATCTTAATTACCAATACTGATTGTCTATATAGTCTTTACAATTATAGGCATCAGTCATATTATCAAAACCTTCATCTGTAATGTTACACGCTCCGCAATATCCATAACAATTTCGACTTGCCATTATATATTTCTTTACGCCTTCATATTCTGCATATGTGAGCTTTACGAGAAATGTACCAGAATCCTCTGCACACATAACTCCACCATACCACTTAGAAACGTGCGGTGCATTTTCAATAGAATCAAGAAGAGACTGATAGTCTTCAAGCCACTGACGTAGTTGCTTATGTTCTTGACCACATTTAGTACAATCTTCTTTTTCTCGACAATGTTGTATTGCTTCATTAAGAGTCATCATAATATTCACCAATACCTATTTAATATTATCATCATACCGTTTAAGAGTACCATCTGAGTTATACAAAGGACATACGCTTATTCCAACCCCACCACACGTTGAGGCTGAATTGTAAACACATAGATATAAGATGCCCGAATCATTATCCATAAAAGTATCAAAACTAAACGCACCATGTTCCTCTTGAGCTACTATTGTGTATGTATCTGTTATCGCTTGATTTTGATTTTTAGCCGCATCAACAGTACACGCGGATAAAACAAAAATAAACAGTATCAAAAATCCTATAGCTATAATTATTGATAATCTTTGGTTTGAATTAAAACATTCTTTCATATTTTAAGCCTCTATTTATTGCAACAGTTTCATATCTCGCTCATCGTTTTGATGTGCTAAATCAGAAATGGTTATATAAGCAATATCGTGTTCGTTATTCCCAAACCGAATGATAGCATCATCTGATTTAAAACCAATGATTTTGCCACGCCTGCCGACAAAAGAAAATGCAAATGTGCGTTCGGAATTTTTAACAACGGTAACTTTATCACCAATTTTAAATGCACTTTGCCATTCAGCTTTTTCTTTTCTTAATCTTTCAAACATTGTTTTCCCTCTCAAACACTTCAAAATAAAACTCAAATAGTTCAACAGGCGTTTCGTGGACTTCTATCAAACCATAGCGTTCTCCAATTCCAAACGTTTTTCTATCTCGCCTAAGTTTAAAAGGAATAGATGTAATGACTTTACGAAACGTATCTATATCATAAGTATCTTTGTACCTATTACAACTTCTACAAGAAGGCATTAGGTTATCAAACGTATCAGGTAATTTGTTTTGAAGTTCAGGCTTGACTTCAAAATGATAGACAGGAATTAGGTGGTCAACTTCCATTTCATCAAAAGCTATCTCGCATCCGCAATAAGCACAATGACCATGATACTTGTTATATATAGTTACACGTTGTTTTGGCGTTGGTTTGTGACGATTAATCTTTCGTTGGAACATCTTAATCCTCTAATTCATCAATACAGCTTTGTGGTTTAAGCCCTGGTGATAAATCAAAAACATTTTTCATCTTTATTCAACACCTAATCTTTTCTTTAACGATTGTAATTCCGATTCAATCTGTTTGAGCCTTTTATTATTATGTGCAATCCTATCTTTCTTTCTGTTAATCTCGATTATTTCACAAGCTATTTTTGCAAAATCCACTTCATATGAACAATGACGTAACGATTCTTCCAACAGATGTAATGAATATTTTTCCCAATTTGCGTTCTCGCAACTTCTCCAACGATACACTACCTCAAGGCAAAAATTATTTGACATATGTTCGGCAAGATGTTTGACATACTTATTAAACTCTGGCGTTTCTGGCATAAGTTTTGCATTGTTCAATTCTTCAAGCTCACTGTTTATATTATCTCTTTCAGTTTGCAATTCGCGGATTTTAGACAGAGCTGAATGTTCAAAAGGTTGAACGCAATCAACTGGATTTCTCGGTACTTCTACAATCACTGGTAATGTATCTTCTTTTTCCTTCTCCTTCTTCTTCTGTAACCAATTAAACATTAAATAGCCTCCAACTCTTTAAGGATTGTTTCTCTATCAATATCGGCAAATTTCACAGACGGAGCAATATACATCCAATTACAGACAATCTCTCCACTCATTTTTCGCATCCACATTACAAACTTGCCAAGAAATGGTGAATGTGTATATTGATTATTAAACTTAGAAATAAACTCTTTCATTTGTGACGTTGAAACATTATCTGCAAAAATTACATAAAAGTCTGACTTCCCGTGTCCACAACACGAATAGGCGGTTTCCAGTCCACAGGAATTAAATACATCACAAATCGGAATACACTCTTTATCCATTCTACTTGGATATTCAAAGTGTTTTAAATGAAAATTATCTTTCATTTTCTTTAACCTCACTACTAAGCCATTCATTCCAACATCGTCTACACGCTCTCTTTTTATCTAAATAACCGCCATCTTCCCAATAGCAATTAATCATGTCCTCATTAGTTGGACATGAACGAGCAAGTATATCAATTAAATCAAATGGTCTCATAGACATAATCTTTTGATAATTATTCATAACATCAACCCCTACCAATTCCACTCGTCAATCACAAAGTCATTATCATAAAGACCATAGCATTTAAGCTCTAATAAATGTTTCTTTTCATCTTTTAATGCAAAAATCATATAATCTGCCTTTCTAATGCTGTCCATCGTATCATAGAAATCAGTCATTATTTTATGACACATTTGATAATCAATGTCGATTGTTCTGTTGATTATATCTAAGTAGTTGTATTCGCTAAGTTTATCCATAAGAATAAGAACTTTTTGATATTTAGCTCTTATATCTTCACGCATTATTTTTAAAGATTTTTCTAATGCTTGAATTTTATAATCTATCTCTTGCAAACGATTATCGTAATCAAATTTACACATATTCTTAGGTATATTATTATTTTTTAAAACATCATTTTACATTATAAAAATCATTTGTTATCTCTGTAACATTCTTAAATATAAACCAATCATCAAACGGATTCTTTGATATTAACACTATTTCTTTTACACCAATGTCAAAGCAATACTCCATTAACTTTCCTATTGAATCATACTCTTTCTCTGATTCAACGATAGTTTTATATAGTTTCCCATGATGTGCTATTATCGAATCGTTTTTGCTTATCTGATGGCTTGAAATGACTAAACTTCCATCATATGTGAAATACAAATAAGATTTACGATTTCCAAATTTTCCCAAAATTGTAAATTTTTCATTTCGAGGTATTACTCTTAAATAGCAATTTCTTTTTGAATCAAACATCTTCTTCTACCTCTTTACAATATCTATATTCGGCAACTAAATCCTGTGCAATTTTGGCGGCGTGGTCTTCATCTTTAGCCATAACATAAACACCGTATCTACCATTTTTATAACGCTCAACTTCATTAAACACTGATACATAATCACCAGTATAATAATCATCCACATAGTCAAAATGACCCTGTGCATCAAAAGCAACAGAATAAACTTTACAACCGCTATTTGCTAAATCTGCTTCGGTAGTGAATTTATCGGTATCATACACCTGTATTCTTGCTCTGGTGCTTTCAAAACTGTCATCGGTAAATAACTTTCGCAATCCTTCAGCTTTAACTTCATCAGTAGCTACAGCGCAAATGTGGTAATCAGAATAGCAACCCTGCGTAATGACATATACTTTCATGGTTATAGCTCGCTTTCGTTTGTCTATTGTATTATGTTATAAAATATAGAAAAAGGTAGGTTACTCGTTATACCATCAATATAGTTTTCACCTACCGTTTTCTTACACTATTGATTATACTATATTTTACAGCGTTTGTCAATAGTTCTATAATATTATATTGTAATTATTTTATACAACCTGAGTCACAGTATCAAACGCTTCTATACCGACGCTCTCAACCACGGTGTCAATTAATTCAAGAAGCACATCTTTCTCATTTGGCGTATCGTCATACATAACGCAATTCAAAAGATATTTCAAAGCGTTCCCTATTTGTTCACCTTCAAAGCCTTTTTCTTTCAGCTCTTCCCCACTGACAGCAAGCGCATCAATCGTATGAGGATTATTCATCTCGCCCAAAAGATGCTCTACAATACAGCCAGCGAACGCCATAAACAAAGCGGCATCGGTTTCAACCTGTGACATACAGTAGATAGAAGTTGCAAGTTGATAAACCATTTCTTGACTATCTGTTTCACTTAGGAGCTGACGCACATAATACTTCGGGTTAGGATTAGCATTATAATCCCATATTGTTTGTACAGAATTGACAATCCAATCAACAGCCTTAATATCCTTATTGCTAAACTTTAACCTTTTAAGGACAGCCTTCGTCTTCTGTGGGTCTTTGAAATTAAAGAGAATAGCAAGTTTACTGTGAAGCATCAACTTATCTCTTGATATTCTTTTTAGTCCCTCATTAATACGAAGGTAGCTATATCCTCCATCTTTAAATTCGGGAATAATCGGTTCTAAAACATATAACAACTCATCTTTCTTAGTGATAAACCCGTTTAAAGTCTTGACAAGTTCATCGTGAATACGCTCCACAGCTATATTCTTTAATAAATCCCTCTTAGCACAAAGCGTTTCATATGTGCTTGGTTCAATCCAAAAGTCAAGATTATTAGCAAAACGAACAGCTCTAATTATTCTAAGAGCGTCTTCCTCAAATCTCTCTTCGGGATTGCCGACACAACGGATTAGCTTTTTCTTAATATCTCTTTTACCACCATAAGGGTCAACGAATCCATCAACAGGGCTATAAGCCATAGCATTAATAGTGAAGTCACGCCTTACTAAGTCAAGATTAATGTCATCAGTAAATACTACATCGTCTGGCTGACGGTTGTTAGAATATTTACCATCCATTCTATAAGTAGTAACCTCATACATAACGCCATCGAAAACCACGCCGATAGTACCAAAGTTTTCTCCGTGGCTGGTGACTTTATAATCGTCGCTAAATAACGCCTTAGTTTCTTCGGGCTTCATGCTGGTACAAATATCCCAATCGTGAGGCTTCATTTGTCTTAGTGTATCACGCACACAACCTCCGACCACATAAGCGGTATGCCCTGCTTCGTAAATCTTATTTATGATTGTTTCAACCGCTTCTGGCAGTTGAATATAAAACTTCTTTACATTCGCTTTCATATTATTCTAACACAAATCCTTCCTCATCAGTAATAGCCCAACGTACATTCTCATCTTCGTTATACTCTATGTATGCACCATACTTATCGTATTCGATTTTGCCACAGACTATAAACTTTGATGTGTCATAGTTCTGGGTAATAAACTTTTCATATATTTCCAACAAAAAAGCCTTTCGTAACTCATTCTTCGCTTCGTCAATATCCTTACATTCAATCGTGCTATTATCTTCATCGCCTAAACAGTTTTCAAAACGCATTAAACAAATCATTCTTTTCTTCTCCTTACAAATTCATAATATTCATTTATTCAAATCCACATCATAAATAACATTACATTAGCTTGACAACACCTCGATTAACGTGTTAATATAATAAGCGAGATGGGGCTACCCATAGAGTAACCCTATTCACTTATAACTGTAATGTAGTTCTCTCCCGCCAAGTTGATTGCTACATTACAGTTATTCTTTTTGTCTACACTAATTATTGTAACATCGAAATGTGGACTTGTCAACAGAAAATTAGAATATTTGTTCTAACTTTAGCCGACGAACGTTCTACAATCTGTAATATTATCTTCAGCATCACAGATTGGTCTACAGTGTTTAGCGGAAACATATTTCCACTCGTTGCCAGTCATAATAAGAAATGTCGGATAGCCATTCTTGTTCTGCTTTACATCATAGACGGTTGTTTCAAAACAACGCTCAACCGATTCGCCCTTGTTCTTGTATGTATATAATACTCTAAACATAATTAAATCTCTCCGTGATAAATATACTTTCCGTAAACTGTATCGTTTCCATATTTGTCAATGTGTCGTTCGTACTGCGTTTCAATATTATACCTGCGACGCAGGTTAAAAATGATAGCACTTAACCTTGTGGCGGCGTACAACTCGATAGCTTCTAAACTTGTTATACTCCCATGTTCCTGTAGATGCTGAAGCACTTTTAGAGCCTTATTGGTCTTTCTGTGTTTTGATTGAGTTTTCATTAGTAACCTCTTGAAAATAAGTATAGTGTGTTTTATAGCGTTTGTCAATAGCCTTATTGACTTATGTTAAAATTTGGATTATTATTTACCCATTTATTGTAAACGAATAATTTTTCTGTTACCTTAAATTGATTATCTTTGTTTCTATCGAGAGTCCTTGTAAAAGGCTTCTCCCAAATAGCAACAAAGTCATCGGGAGCAACTTGTTCTGAAATAAACATCAAATGGTTTTGACTTACAGTTCGTGCATATTCCCAAAACGCTTGACTATCAAACACCATTTTGCCATAACCTGTAGTACCGTTGTAAGGTGGGTCTGCGTAAATAACACAGCCTTCTGGTAACTCTACATCACGATAATCTCTACAAATGAATTGTGCATCCATAAGTGTAGCCATATCCTTGAGTAAAGATTTCTTGCTTTGTGCGGCATAGTTTGTACCGCCCTTATTACGAGCATAACCGCCAAACCATTTACCGCCGAAGCTACAGCCGAATCCAACAAAGCCAGCTAACACCTTATCATCGTTTTTATTGGCTCGAATGTTTTTATAATCTTCTTCGGATATGTAATCAGGAAGCTCGTAACCGTTCTGAACACCCTGTAACATCGCTATCAGATATTCATGGTTATCGTTCAAAATCTTGTGTTTAAATGATGTTAGTTTACTTTCAACAGAACAAGTGCCGCAAAACAAACTGACTAACTCACAGCAGTTTTGCCCCCCCCGTTAGGCGGGAAATAACACTCGCTATTGACTTGGAAATTCTTGATTTCCCGCCTTGATAACGCATCTATTTCCTCCGCTATTCTTTTTGCTATACGACTTTTACCGCCTAAATACTGCATTACGAAACAACAAATTTTTGAATCGCGCTATACAGCTTTTCACTTTCAGAGCCACATACCAGTGTGTTATAATCAACCTCATGTGCGGTATGTTCACGGCTTCTATTCTTCAAAGCGTTAGCCGCTACGCCAAGCGATGACAGGAATGATTTAGCAGAAATAATCCACTCTTCCCCATTCTCATCAAAGCCCATCAGCTTAACCTTTTCAGGGATAGCGCAAACAGCCTCATTAAACTCCTTAAAGTCATCGTGGCAGGTAAGTTCAATCTTGTATTCGTAAGTAAACATTTTCATATGCTTGTCCATAATTAACCTCATTTCTTTATTGTACATTTTCTATTTCTTGTGTATTATCTTCTTCTGTATCGACCCTAAGTATTCTTGCAATTACGAAAACCGTAATTACGCAAATAAGTTCAATCGCCAAAAGAATAGATAGGATAATAAGAATAACATTTAGCCATTCAGGAATTGGTATATTCATATTACGAAGTACCGAACTAACGGTAATGAATATCAAATCAACAAATGGCAGTATAGTAAAAACTTTTGGTAGAATTTTATATAACACTACTTTGTGCCTCCAAACTGGTTTTATAATAAAGCCTTTTAGCTTTACTTTGAACAATATCCCAATACTTACAATTTGGGATTGAAGTGTTGAGTATTCTTTCAATTTCTTCATGCTCCATTAAAGTGTGTTTAAAAACAAAAGAATACCCTTTGCTTGAATAACATCTCGGATTGCTATGATTTAACTTGGTAATTTCTAATAAATCACCTCGTATATAAATGGTGATAGGATAATGAACATTGAAAACACCATAATTCAAATCGTCGCCGTAACTTAATCCATCACCATATTTAGTAATCCATTTATTCTCAATAGCACCATTGACATTCTTGCTTGCTGTTGGCTCATTCCCATCCCACATATCATAAGTAAAGCCTAAAAACATCGGAAAAGGAATATCGGAATTATCTGTTATTTTCTTTTTTGGCTCAAACTTCATTATGGGTTTCCAATCATCGTGAGTTTTCGGCTTTTCATATCGCCACTCAATCCCGTTATTAAAGATACGCAAATCAATATATTCAATGTCAGGTAAAGACAACAGCCAATCTCGATACTCTTTAGCCGTGTCAAAATTACCACCATGACGTTTAATCCAGCGAAGCAAAGTATTATCAATATCTTCAAGCTGTAATTGATATTCGGATTTTTGTTTTGCCGCTTCACGAGCCTCTTTTTCTAATTCAAACATTCTCTTAGCAAACAAAACAGCTTTATCATAATCATAGAATACATTTGATTTCTTTATATGTGGGTAATCTAAACGACCATATTCGCTTTTAATACTAACCTCATCGCAATATTGGTATTCATACCTGATTTGCCCAGGTATAACATCGTAATGCCCTTCGGGTGTTCTATCAACAAAATATATCGTATCGCTCATTTACTTATTTCCTCAAGAAATGGTAAGCTATCCATATAACGGTTATACTCTTTTATTAGGTTTTCTAAACAGATAAAGCCTGTAACCTCTTTACCAAAGTTTTCACCATAGAATGGTGTATATGGCTGACAAAAATCCTCATCAAGAACAATGATGTTATCAAAATCATTCCAGTCCGAAAAATTTTCAGTAAAAGCTATATCAATATCGTAGTCAAACTTATACTTTTTACCTTCAATAATTGACGTTATTTCAACATAATGCGTTTTGTAAAGAACACAGCCTTCTTTTATAATCCAAATTGCATTACCCTCTTTACAACCTGCTTTGATGAGGTCGTCTTTGGTAATGCCATCTTTGAGCTTATACCTTTTAATCTGTGCCATTTACTCGCCTCCCGTATTGAAAGTCAGACCAATCCAAAACTTGACCGCAATCTTGACAACGCTTATCTCTTACGCGACTACTACTACCGTTGCCGCTTCGTACTCGTCTACCACAAGTTGGGCAACAGCATTGTGTATGACTGCCTAAAACTTTTCTCGGCGTGAGCATACCAATCACATTATTTAGTGCTATCGTAACATTTACAGGAGCATCGTTAAGCTGTACCATCACAGCCGCGTCTTTTAGGCTATCGAGCAGTTCAATACTATTCATTTTTTATTTATCCCCATTTTATACTTATGGCATTTATATCTGCCATATCTTCTACGTTTCTTACCTTTTGCAATCCGAAACATCATAATCGCCACAACGAGCTGAAGGAAATTTAATATACAAATTGTAAACGAATAATTACCTTTCAGCATTTCGTTCACAATGGTCTTAAAATATTCAATCATATGTATTTGTAATCCTTATCATTTTATTTTTCTTTCAACAACAACTATGGTATCATTGTGCCAACCGCCGTGTGGGACGAGTAACACTTCTTCAATTTCAAATCCGTATTTCTTTCCTATACCGCCAGAGTTCCAGCTACAAGTAATAACCTTGCCATTCGATTTTACTATTCGCCCTATCTGTTCTTTTTGTTTAGACCAGTAACTTGCCTGTGTGGTCTGCATATTCACGGTATAATTCAGTTGTTTATAACACTCGCTCACCTGCCGTGGTGAGAACGGCGGGTCATATAAAACCATATCAACAGAGTCATCATCAAATAAAGCCAAAAAGTCTGTAGCGTCCAAATGATAATCTGTATTGTACTGTGTGTCTAAATCATTAGTAACAGTAGCGAGTTTATTCTTATTAGCAAAAGGGTCGATTATAATGCCCCCCCCGATATGCCGAGCTAACAGCTCTTTAATCGGTGGAACATCAAATGTGTTCTTGCTCGGCATAGCCCATTTTCGGCTTATTTTCATCGAATCAAACCCCATTCGGCAAACTTTTCAAAACCGCCGACGCTTTTAATATATGCACGAGCGACGTTTACAATTTGCTCATACGGAATACCGTCAATAGACTCATCACCAATAGCGCAACACATTTCGACTGGTTTACCTGTTTCTTGGGCTTTAAGATGAGCGTAAATGTTTACACTTACATCAGCCTTTGAAAAGTCCTTCCCCATTAAGCCGCCGCCTGTGACAGAATCACCCATATCAGAGCCGAGTTTACGATTTGTAGCACCTGTGTCAACCTCTACGCCGCCCGTCCAATAACCAAGCGGATTGACGATTGCATCAGGATATAATTTTGCAATATCAAATTTTTCTGCAAAACTTTGACAAATAATCAGCTTGTCGCCGTTGAGAATATACTTGCCATCGCTACCATACTTGTCATATAAGCGATGTGCTATATCAGATAAAGCCTTCTGTTCTGCCGTTACAGGCATACCCCTAAAGATACCGTTATCGCCACAGCGGATTTTACCATGCTGATTCGCGGCAAGGTGAATATCTTGCGACACAAGACGGAAATCTGTGAGCAGTTTATTCCCACCAATGCGATTAACAATATTGTCTGTCTCATCCCAAGTGATATTTACAGAGCTTTCAACTATGATATGGCAAATACCATGACCGATAAGCACTTCAACCGCAATCCGTGGATTCTCCGCTTTGGAATACGCTAAGTCAACTAATGCGCCAGCAATTCTATCGGCTATCTTATCAGGGTGTGACGGATTAACTTTCTCGAACATCTCTTACTTCCTCTCTTGTAATGATTGTATCTTCTTTTATTTCGCACATTTTTAATAAATCGTCTTGACAGGTACAAGCGCATGAAAGCGAACAACCATAACACGGTTTATATGGTTTGCTGTTACATTTAATCATCAACTTTGCAAATTCTTCTTTTGTACAAATGATTTTCACGCAACATTCCTCGCTTTATTAATTCGTTCTTTAGCAATCTCATACATCTGTAAATCGTTTTCAATACCAATGAATCTTCTTTTGGTATTGATGCACGCCTCGCCAGTTGAGCCGCTACCCATGCAGTTATCAAGGACAACATCATCCTCGTTGGTATATGTATTTATTAACCATTCTAAAAGTGCAACAGGCTTTTGCGTCGGGTGAAGTCTGCTACCGTCCCTTGAATAGCTCAATATCGACAAAGGATTTCTCGCTCCGTCAAGCGACTCAGTATAAGCTACACCTCTATCGCCGTAGTTATCAGAAAGACTACCGTTTTTAGTTTTCTTATATGGTGTTGAATACCATAGCTGTTTATTATATGTGGGTTTCTTTTTATAGAAGATTGCAATTTCCTCATGGGATTTCAAAGGTTTCACATTAGCATTAAGAAAATCAGAGCCACGTTGTTTATCCCATATAAGGTTATAACGCCACATCTTTTTATTTGATAACATAAGGTCTGCCATAAACAAACCATCGCAAAACAAAGCTATACAACCGTTCTGTTTGATAATTCTGTTGTACTGTTCCCATAGCTTTTCAAATGGAATAACAGTGTCCCATTTATTTCTTGTCGTTCCGTATGGAAGGTCGCAACAAATCATATCAATACAACCGTCAGGGAGTTGGCTCATAACCGATAAACAATCTTGTCGCCAAAGGCTTACCCCCCCCGACTCAGAAGATTATTTATATCAAGCATACTCTACTCCTTCGGGCGGCTCAGGCAATTCAGCCCAAAAACGCACATTAGTTATTTCATAAAATCCGTATTCGGAATCATAATCAAACCAACCGCTTTTACCATTCTTATCAGCAAAGTCATATTCATCTACATTAATTAGATTATTAGCGTATTTAGCTATTCTAAGAAAATAATATCCGCTAAGTGTATAAGACTTCGCAAAAATGAGGTAAGGTCTTCTATCTAACTTTGGAGGGTCTAACTGTGCATCGTGCCAAATTACTTTTGTAGCATTATCGTTCATATCGTTTCCTTATATTTCTATTGACTTATGTTATAGATTTTAATAAATGGGCTATGACTTCAACAGTCCAGCCGTTACCTAAACATTTATATGCTTGTGAGTTGCTAATCACACTAAAGTCATACCATTCTGGTACTGTCTGCAACCGCATACATTCTCTTACTGTTAGTTTACGAATTATGTAAAAGCCATCAGACAACTTAATCGGATATGTTTTTCCTTTAATTGTTATCTGTCCATTGACAACTTCGTAAACCGTATATACTTTACCATCGGCAAAGCTCTTAGCTTTTATAGGTATATCATCTTGCCATTCACACGGTTCAGCATAATGTAACGGATTTTGTGTATTAATCGTTACAGCATACAGCCCTGTCTTACCACCAAGACCACCACCATTAGCAGACAACGTAACAGATTTGCCATCTTGCGAATATACCCTCATCGCTTGAGAATTATTTGTTTCTCCATTCGATGACGGCATACATCCTACCTGTTCAGCTACCATGCTTTTACAGCCTTTTTCTATAGTATGGCTCACATAGTTCCCTATGTTTTCTCCGCTACCGTTTTTATATCCTGCTGTTAAGCAATAAGATTTATCGTTCTTAGTCATTCCCACTGGCTCTGCAACACCACTCGCGCCATATGTTGAAGTGTATTTACAGATGTTTGCAATACTCGTTTGTTGATATTGTGCCTTAATAGTTTGTGACTTTCCTTCACCAGTCGTATTCACTGGTTCAATCGTTCGGGCAACAACGTCGCTCGTTGGATTAGATGCTAAACAATATGCTTTATCTTTTACACCAACTCTACGATTGCTTAAATCACCAACCATTGAAAACGCTTTAGGTAACGCAACAGGCTCAACCGCCATATTTCGTTGATGCCGCTCTATGGTGTTCCACGCAACCGCACCGCCATAAGCTGTGGTTAGCGTCCAGCCTTTTTCGTTGCTCGTCAAATCATCGGCGTTATTTTCGAGAATATCTCTTAGTAATATTCCTCTATCCTCTGGCTGTTCTATATCCGCCTTTTGATATGTACCATCTTCTTGACGAATACCAACCCAATACAACCGCTGACGGTTTTGAGCTGAAACAAGTGCAGAATTTATACAAATCGGCTCAAATCCAAATGTGTCAGAAATGCTGTCATAAATAGCTCTTGACATTGATTTGTTGTTTTCGTAAAGAAAGTATTTCGGTTTTGCTTCTTTAATAGCTCTTACAAACTGGCTAAACAATTCCCAGCCCATACCGCTTGCTTCTGTTTCGCGGTTGTTCTTTTGAGCGATGCTCCAAAAAGTACAGGGCGAACCTCCGATAAGATAATCAATACCGTCAAACTGCGTATAGTCTGCATCAAATACATCACCACACTGGATGATACTCGGAAAGTTATGCTGGCTAACTTGAATAGCATACTTATCTATCTCATAAGCATAATAGTCTTTGACTTCTATACCAAGTCTTTTGAACGCCAACATACCACAAGACATTCCATCAAATAAACTAAGAACAGATACCCCATCTTGTGATGAAATATCTCTTTCATTACAATAATGTTAGTTACGATTGGCTTATAATCTGACTTTCTATAAATCGCACACAACTATCAATAATTGTAAGAAGAAAATAACTAACGGAATTATGGGGTGTTTAGTAATATGAATCAGGATAAAAGAGATATTTCCTTATACTCGTTTATCCTACAATTACAATTATAACACTATTTATAACATAAGTCAATAGTTTTATAAATATTTGTTATTCTGTTCCATATCTCTTGTTATAAAACGAAAAGTAGGTACAATCCTTAGCTTTTCAGATATTTGAGCTAACTCTAAGCAAGTGAAATCGTATTTACCGCTACACCATAGCGTTAGCTTACTTTTGCTGATATTAAAAAATTTACAAACCTGCTTTTTACTTATGCCACACTCATAAAATGATTTTAAATAATCAGTTATATAATCTGCAACTTGCATTTTCAACTTATCAGCAGTTCTTTCTGGGTGGACATATTCACCTAATAAATCTCTATTTCGGTAATAATCATTAAACAGCATATCTTATTGACCGCACCTTTCTATACTTTGTCGCACACATACCTATACACTGTGGAATATAATACATTTCATTGTAAAAGCGTCTAACACAAACATTTCTTGTATCGCGCCAGCCGATTCTCTCATCGTTAATTTTTCTTTCATCAATAACCAAATCATAAATACCAAATGGAGGCATTTCCCCTTTGCGAGAATAACAGCCTACAATATACTTGAACATTTCTTCTTTTGTTTTAAATTCTTTGGCTTCTACAATAGATTCGGATAACGTTGAACGGTGTGGTCTGTAAATATACATATGTTATCTCCCTAACATTTTCTTAAATTTTTCAGCTTGTTTAATTATATCTTTTCTATGTTCCCAAAAATAATCAAAGAATATATCCCAATTCATTCTTACTTGTTCGTACACATCAACTTTTATTTCATCATCTACTTTTGACGAGAAATTACTAATGATTATCTCCCATTCAAACCTAGACCAATAATAATACGTCAGCTCTCTGCGGATTTCCTTTTCGAGCTTTTCACGGTCATCTTTATATTTCTTTATCCATTTAGCACTATATAAAAGAAAACTACCGTGATTAAATACATTATGTATTTCAATTTTTCGTGTATTTAAATTAAATACAAAAACATTCCACACCACAGGTATATCGGTCATAACGCTTCAAATTCCCTTCTCGCTTTTTCATGTTCGCCACGGTAATAATCTAAAAGGCAATCTCTAACCTCAACTTGTAAAGGCGCAGGTTCAACCAACGACTTTAGAAAAACTACTCCATCCGAATACTCTTCTAAGATATTAATAGCCTTTTGACATTCCTCACATCGTTTCAATAATACTTTCGCTTTTTCAAAGGCTTCTATATTCATAATCATTCCTCATTCCATATGGGGGGCGGGGGTCAATCCCACAAATTAAAAAACCATTCAGAAAACAATTTAAAAAATTCGTCTTTGGCTTTTTCAACTTTTTCGTCAACTTCTTTATAATTCATTTTCTCATACTGTTTATCGTTCTCGTCCATAGCACGGCAAAGGTCAATTAATTCGGTAAGAATACTATTCCACTTTTCAGCCGCTTTATCTTGAATTTCCTTATCACTAAGCCCTTCACCATATGAATAGAAATCAAGTGAAGCAGGATAACCAATGCCATCGTCACGCAATCTTTCAATAATCTCTGGCATTACAGATGTAAACCAATAGTGAACACTCCACGATGCTGACATTGGATAACCGTGTTTTAACAGAAATCTCCTATGCCTAAAATAAGCTGGTATCTGTTTAATATTTCTGAAAAAGTTACGCCATGTCATATAATAAAATGCGTCCTGTGCAGGCTTGCTTAATTTTATCATAGCACTTCTCCCCTATAATTTTTCTGTTAAATCTATCTTTTCTCCGCAAATACACTTTGCTATAACGATGTCGCCCAGCCCTGTTGGTGTAAACTCAAACGTTGTAGCTCCGCCTATTGCGCCAGCATATCTAATACCGTCTTTTCGGCAGGAACATTCGTGTGTCTTAACCCACTCTGCGTACTCGTCCCATTTCTTATCACTAATCTTAAAAATCATACTGTTATCCCTCATTATGTAGCGTTAGGCACAAGTCATATTAACCTGTGCCTAACTGTGTTCTCATATCTTTATCCATTCACTCTTCTAACTCTTGCTTTGGGTTTATCATTTAGAGATATTTTGCGAATGTTAAAGTCACGATTCTTTCTTATGTATTCTTCAAAGCTAAATTGGTCGGTGTTATAGTCGTACTCAATTTTAAACCTTAAAGAGCGAAAACCACTAACGCAAAGTGTAGCAGACATATTGTTACCGATTTTAGAAAACGCGACTATTGCAACCCGAATATCGTCATCGTGGCAAGCATCAACCGCACAAACATATTCTTCCTTGACATATTCTGCAACAACGCTTTTAGCGATAAGTGTAAACTCATCAGCCGATGTAATCTTTTGGCTCTTCTCTCTTTCATACACACTTGCCATATCCTTCAACAAGTCAATGGACGTTCGCCAATAACCAAGCTCGTCCTTCAGAGTAATACCATACTTTGATGATGCTTGAGTAATATCAATAACATCATCTAAATCGTTAATTGCTTCAAACAATGCGTCTGCATAACTCATAATAAACCTCTATTTTTTACGATGAAATGATAGTTTTATCTTATTTATCGCCGTTCGTATTTTGTCGAGTTGTCGCCGTAAACTTCAAACGCTTTCGGCTTTACATACAGAACGAGCATACGCATCCTCAACATCTGTACTAAACGAAACACCAATGCGAGGGTATTTCATATCTGCAAAGATTTCTTCGGCAATATCCTGAAGCAGAACGCTCATAATGCCATAAGGACTATCGAGCTGGTCGTTAAAGAACTGCACTACACACTTTGTAAACATTACATAGGTAAACGGAACATACCATGTATTTTCAGGAACGACGACACGCGAAAGCGCAGGATTCTTAGAGAACGCAACTTCAAACAGCTCTTTTGCCGTTACAAATGCGCGGTTGCTAATCTTCGCACAGTCAACGTCAATAGTCAGAATAATGTTGCCAAACAATTTTTGCTGTGGCAAAAGCAAAAGTAATGCCGCCGCCTTTTCGGAATTGTTGGTTGCTAAAACAACTTTCAGATTTGAATAGTCAATATTGAAAGCAATCTCAGGGTCACCATCAAACATCGCCTGTAACTTGTTAATGTAGGTAATCCAGGGTGGTGAAATCTTTAATCTATTATCGGTCATAATAAATCACTCCTTAATATCAATTTAAAAATATTTGTGAAAAATAGCTCGAAGAGTTTTCTTCCACTTTCCATTTACTAATTCATAGCCGTTAATGTAAACCTTATTATCTATGACGGTGCTATTATATCCTCTGCCTGGGAGTTTATATTTAACGTCATTAATAAAATCATAATCATCTTGAATTTTGACGACAGTATTATTATCGCCATTGATGTGAATGTTACTATAATTCAATACTATCTACTCCATTATTAATACCAATCTCCAAAATCAACATTATATTCGGACAAATACTTTCTTACTTCTTTGTCACATTCTGGGCATTTAGTAGAAGCACAAAAACTATCGGTAAGTTTTGTAACAATAAAAGATTGTGGTGGAACAATAAACTTACAACCGCAACGCCGACATTGAAATTTCATATTCTTCTTAATCATTTTTATGACTTTACTCGGCTTTACAATAGATTTATTACTACTATCTTCAGCTTTGGCAATAATTTCATCTATCACTTGTTGAATACCGATTGTAAACATACCCCTGTCGGTTGTGTTTAATTGAGAAACGAGAATGTAATCCTTTTCCTTTATAATTCTCAACAGTTCATCAGCATCAATAAGTCTGCGGTGTCGTTTATTCATTTCAAATCACCTTCGATTATTCTTATTTCTTAACTAAACTCGTCTATCCTGTTTTTAATATCCGAAACAGCCATAGTTTTTAGCATTTTTATATGATTAAAAACGGATTTGCCGTAATTAACCTAAGCACTTTCGCTTTGTCTGTACTTATCCCATATATGGTACGCTTCAAACAAACTCGTCGTTGCCGTCCAAGTGTCAAAATTACACCAAATAATATATACAGGTGAGCTATAGTGAACTCGGTTATCATATTCAAACTCTCTTGTGACTTTATATAATCCATTACCACGACTACCTTCAAGCCGAAAGAGAATAGAATTGTTTTCTTCACATAACTTTACCCATTTATCGAAGTGTGTAACTTTATTCATATGGTTCTACCAGAGGAATAATCTCCTTGAAATGACAATAGAATTTTGGTGCTAATGCTCTACCAGTGAAATGTAAATGACCGCCGTGCCATTCCTTAAACTCTAAGCCGTTATCTAATAGCTCATCAAGATATTTTTCAACAGCATCAGCATCATAGAAGCCAACGAGTGAACAAATACTATGCGGAAATGTATGTGTAAAAACATAATCAACTTTATATCCGCACTTCTCAAGGTTTTGTTTGCCACGTTCAAATTCTTCTTCTGTTGGGATTTCTCTTTCCCACCAAGACATCTTATTGACGCGAAAATACTTACCTTGAGCCTGTCGCCTATTATATGCGTTTACAAATCCTCTACGGTCTTTATAGTCTTCCATTTCCATAATACCGTCTTTAATATCATGTGAGCTTGCTCCACCCATCACAAAACATTTCTTTCCGTCGAAGTCAAATACATAACCTCGCATAAGATGAAATACTTTATCACGGATTTCATGAGCTTTACCACCATGAAAATCAACGATAGGAAATTCATCACTATATAACCGACCGTAATTCTCGTGATTCCCGTCCACAAAACAGGTTACATAAGGTTTATCATTCAACCAATCGAGCCAGTAATTCTCTTCTGGGATATTTGCAACGCCAAACCGCCATCTCGCATTTGGGTCATTACACCAAATCCCGCCGAAGTCACCAAGAATAATCATTGTATCATTCTCGGTAAGCTCGTTTTGCTCAGGAAAATTGTATTTTGAAAACCTATGAAAATCTGCGTGGGTATCTCCTGTTATGTAAATCATTAGAACGGAAGGTCATCGTCAAGCGGTAATGTTTCAAAACCATCGGAAGACGGTGCTGATACCGATGCTGAAGTCGAAGTCGATGTTGCATTATCACTCACACTAATGTTGGGCGCATTACTACCGTTCCGTTTTTCGCCTGTAAAAGATACCTTTTCAACTGCGATACTATATGCAGTACGGTTCTTACCTTCTTTGTCGGTATATTTGTTGCTTTGAAGTTGTCCAGCAACAGCAATCATAGCACCCTTACCAAAGTTCCTTGCAATAAACTCTCCCTTTTGTCCCCAAGCTGTACAAGGGATAAAGTCTGTTGCACGTTCAGTAGAGCCAGCTTTTTGATAATCACGGTCAACCGCTACGGTAAAATTGACAAATGATTTACCGCCGTTCGTGGTCTTCACTTCTGGCTCTGCTACAATTCTCCCCATACAAATAAACTGATTAAGCATTATTATTTATCCTTTCTAATATAGGTTTATTACTTATACTCAACTGTTCGGAATTTCCGAACAGTTTAATATGGTGCAAAATGTCGGAGTCGAACCGCCCTTCTACATCCCAAATGTAGTGTGCTACCGCCACACCCCATTCTGCCTGTTAAACCCTCTCGACCAAAGAGGGTATTTAGTTTCATCCGAGGTCTTATGTCGTGTCTGAACGCCCCGAAGGTCATTGGTGCTGGTGGAGGGACTTGAACCCTCACGCCGTATTGACATCGGAGCTTAAATCCGATGCGTCTGCCAATTCCGCCACACCAGCATATATGTTCAAGCTGGTGCTATGAAACCTTTTTATCAAGCCATTTATATAGATTATCTATATCACGTTGGCACTCAATTCTAAACGATACTTCGTAATCGCCGTGCGTAACGCCTCTAAATGTTATACTCCACACTCTTCCATCACGGCTGTCAAAGCAAGAGTCAATACATTTTATAGCTCTTCGGTGTCGTATGTGATTTATTTCATACATATGTTCACCCCAAGAGTTATTCTTTTTTATGTATTCAAGTAATTTGCAGAATTGTTCAGGTGTCATTTCCAATTCCTTTTCTTTTTCTTTGCTCTCTTTTCAATTTTTGATATTACAGATTTTTCTACCAATTCAAAACCAGCAATATCATTGATTCTGTGGTCTAAGCGTATGCCTACCGTATGACAATCAGCACGAGAAATATGCTCACGCCATGAGTAATAAGATTGCCTAAACTTTTCAACGGTCAACCTACCTGCGGCGACAAGTTTTGCCATCTTTACATATTTTCTTTGTGCTGTTCGTTTCTTAGAATTATCTAACCTTCGTACAATCACGCCGCTATTGGTGATATATGTATGGAATCCTAAGAACGCAATCCCGTTTTTAATAGGAAATATCTGTGTCTTATTATTTAGCTTTAATCCAAGTGATTCAATAAAGCTCGTAATGGCTTCTAAACAGTATTTAAGATATTCTAAATCGTGATGTACAAGATAGAAGTCATCCATATACCTGCCGAAATAAGCAATACCAAGTTCGCCAGTTATAAGTTTATCTAATCCATCCAAGTATAATACAGCAAACATCTGATTAACTTGATTGCCTAACGGCAAGCCAACATCTTCCGTGCTGTCAATAAACTTGTTACACAGCCACACAATTCCTTCGTCATATCCAAAATAGTATTCAACTATATCTTTCAATAAATCATGCGGTATGTTGTAGAAATATTTAGATATATCACACTTGAGAATATAGCCATTAAGACCGTGCCTTTTATAAAAGTTCTTTAAATGTTTGCTTAATTGATTAAGTGCTAAATCAATTCCTTTACCGTCTTGCCCTGCGTAGTTATCTAATAAAAAGATTTCTTTTGAACGCAACTGCAAAACATTATCACACAGGCTATGCTGTACAACATTATCTTTAAAACCAGCGACTTTGATTTCACGCTCTTTAGGTTCAAAAACTAAAAAGGTATTATAAGCATCAAGTTCATACGTTCTGTTTTCAAGAAGTGATTTGATAGTTAGTACACCATCTAACGCACTAATGTCAAACTTAGCTGTACTCTTCTTTTTACCTCTACCACATTTAGCATCCTTAAAAGCGTTATAAATGTTTTTAAAATCCGTTACTAATTCAAAATCTGTTATACAGCATTACCTCTTTGCTTTTTATCCCTATTGGGAAGGGTCATACATTCTTTTGGCAGTGGTGCATTGATTTCCGCCTTTTGCGTACTCTGTCGAGCTATCCACCAATACGGACGAAGCCCATTCTCGTTGTTGTAGTTGTTGTTGTTGATGTTACCGTGAGGCGACACACAAAGAGAAAGGTTACAACGCATAACCCATATAACTACTTGTATTCTGACGTTCTCCACGCAATAGATAAGTGTTTTACATCTTTTACCAAACCACTCCAATATTCCGCAGACTTGTCTGACAACAATTTAATTTCCATTGAAAGCTCGATATAAAATAATAGTTCATCGCAATATGCAATAGCTTTAGTAATTGCTTCACAACGCTCCGCTTTATTGCGTCTATTATCAATTCGATTTGCTTCTAACAGTGTATCAAATATATCTAAACACTTAATTTGTATTTTATCTCCGAGAGAGTGACGATATTTCTTAGGGTATCTATCGCTATTTGAAGTTATAATATATGTATGTTTCGCAAGCTCTTTGGCTTTAGAAACAACTATCGGTTCATCATTTCGTGACATTAGTTCGTTGGAGATACAAAGATATTAGAGTCAAAGATACAAAACGGACGAAGCCCATACTCGCGGTTGTAGACGTAGTGGTCGATGTCACCGCGAGGCGACACACACTTTACCCAAGTGCTATCCTCATGCTTAGGTGTGCTAAACGCCGTAACCAGCCACCACCATTTATTGACTTTAAACTTATCAAGAATATCGACATACCTACGATACAGGTTTGTGGTAAGCAAAGAAACCTTACGCTTAACCTTGCCATAATCCTTCAGACCATCATCAGAAGTAAGGTCAACCGTGTGTAAAACAAGATTATCTGCTCCGATAATACTCTCAATTTCTGTGGCGAAAACTTTACAAGCATCATCAGCAAGCGAGCCATCAAAGTTATTGTTCTTGTTGCTAAACTTTTGGCAATCCTTGAGAAGATTTTTACAGATTACTGCGGTTGTAAAAGCTGAATGTTCAAGTACAATAAACTCGTACTTACCAATCTTGAATGTTCTACCTGCTTTCAGACTTCCTAACTGCACAGCACCAATACCGAAACTATCTTGGATTTCAGCTACTTGTGCATCGGTTAAGAAAATCTTTTGACCGTTAAGCTGAATAAAATTCTTGTTTGCCATTTTTGATTTCCTCCAACTATTATTAAAAATTTTCAATATTCTCATTTTTTGTTAGCCCTACAAATCGTTCCGTGGTTCATAAAACCCATAAATGTGTGGAATTGCAAGCTCTCAATCCAACCGTAATGTCTAATTGCATCGCGCAAATAAAACATTGTTTCGCCTTTAGCTTTTAGTGCTAAATATTCTTCAACACTTTTAATAGGTTCGCCTTTGTAATACCGTCTACGACTTTCTAAATATTCGTTATACTTTTTGTATTTTTCGCACTCACGACAAATCTTCGCCTTTTCTCCAAAATCACGAGCATAATATCGCACATTTCCACTTTTATATTGATAGCTATATGCGTACTCGCATTTGTTACACGGTTTATTCATTTTACACCGCCACAGCTCTACTATAATAACTTGTTACTTTGTTATTCAGTGTCTTCAGATGTTCCTGCGTTTCATTATGTAACTTAAACCTGTTTACCATTTGGAGAACAAGTAAAATCTGTTCAGCGGTTAATCCGTTAAGGTTAATGGATTTGCCATTATTATTCTCTACGACCTTTTCATTTACTTTGTCTTTCAAAAGTAAAATCTGTGTTGGTGACAACTCGCAGTTTTCGTACTCTCCGAGTCTGTCATAAAGTTGCTTAATCGGAGGACAACTATGCGGAACATTTGTACCCTTGCCAACATACCATTTATCTGTCAATCGGTTCATATAGCACACCCCTTAATTAATGTTAGCCATAAATAAACGCTACAAAAGGACATCATTCTCGTAACCTACTCTACGCTCAACTTCTTCGATAGATTGACGTAGCCACTCCATCTTAATAGTCCTTCTTCTTAAATATCTGCCCTCAGAAACAAGACCGACATCCTTTCGTAACGCTCCGCAAATCTTTTCGTGCTCTTGGTCGAGACCGCTGATGCACCAGTCGTCGGTAAGATTGCATTTTCGCCAAGCCAGTATTTTATTTCATCACATTTGCATTTCCCCGCATTAACGTAACGGTAGATGAAGTAACGCCGCACCTGTAACGGAACGAGAAACTTGTACCAAAAGTCCTCATATATCATTTCATCCGTTCGGCTTCTCGGTTATCCTTTGGTACAGGATAATCAATTTAATATGATTACATATCAACTAAACAGCGGCACACAGTATGGCAACTTTGTACTTGATAAAAACGCCGTAAAAATGATATAGTAAACAACTAACCTGTGTAGTAATTTGTCTTTCCGAAAAAGTCTTTTGCTTGCGTGTTATAGCATTGGCAAAAATTTTTCGGATTGCGTTTCATTTCTTCACCGCACTCTGGACACATATGCCCTTTGTCGGTATATTCGTGAACAGACATTATTACCTCTTCTTCATGCTCACATTTGGAGCAAATGAATTTATAAATCATTTTTATTCACCTATTGACTTATGTTATAAACTAAAAATATTATGTACTATATATTGTATTTTTCACATTGTTATACCACTATATATTGTGGTGTAATTGACAATGAAATCACAGTTTTATTAGCATTTTTAAATTTGGTGCATCGTCTGGGAGTCGAACCCAGCACCTGTTGATTATGAGTCAACTGCTCTAAACCTGATGAGCTAACGATACGTCTTTGTATCGGTCTATTCCCGATTGCCAACTATACACTCAATGAGTGCATAGATTTTAATGAAAAGAAGTAAGTAATGAATCGTTGTACGAAGACAACTGGCTGGGGAGGCGAGAATCGAACTCACGAATAATCGGGTCAAAGCCGAGTGCCTTACCGCTTGGCTACTCCCCATCAAAGTGTGGTTACGCCACAACCGTTTTGTTACCTTAACTTTTGCCTTGTGCGAACCACACACTCCGATGCTGAAAATCATTAGAGTTTGTAATTTGAGCCATAAGAATTTCACTTATGGGAGCGTAGGCTGGATTAGGCGGCACCTACCACGCCAGCGAATTTTGACTCTACAGTTTTCAAACTGGTCTTTTTACAAGCCTTCTCGTTGAGCCGACTTAATACTACGCTTTTTCACGTTCCACAATTTTATAATATAGGGGTCAACCTCTTTCGCAACCTTCCGATACTATCCACACCAAATACGAATTTGTACAGATTCGAGTTTGGCTTGCGCTTGTGGCAAGTTTCCCGTGGCTCTTACCCACACCTCAATCTTACGTTTCTTATTATAGCACCATTAACAGCGTTTGTCAATAGCTCTATTGAATTATTTTATAAAATTCTTAATCATTCATTTTGTCCAAGAATAACAACAAAATCATCATTATCTTCAGCAAGTAAAGCCATCATATTTCTTGTATCGTCGTCGCAATAATCAACACGCTTTTGAATAATACTAAAACCACGCTCAAAATATGATTTGCTTGCCTCTAACTCTTCGCAAAACCAGTCCTCATAGTCTTCACCATAGGTATCAAATAAATACTTGCGATAGTCTTCTTCATTCTTAAATATACAAGCATCTTCTGTTTCATAATAATACCTATTATTTTCAAAATGAACAAACAATTCGACCATCTTATCAAAATACTTTACGGCAGGATTTTCACGGTAAGCGATGATAAAACTACTGCTTGAGCTATTTGTTACATAGTCTGTTCTTATTTTCATACTATCCTCCGCGTGATTTCTTATACTTGTTTATTCCAATCAGTAATAGCTTTCTCTCTACTATTTACGAATGAAGTTGTTTCCCAAGCATTACCACATTGACAATTAACCTTATACCCTTTAGATTCATAGCCAGAACCGTAATCGCCTTCTGATACATAGAGCCATGATGTATTGCATTTAGGGCAAGGTTTGAGCTGTTCTTTAGATTGATTTTTGATATTGCTATCGACAACGATTCCGACGCAATACAGCTCACCGTCTTCATAGATATTGAACTCGGCGTGTGGCATTTCTGTTTTATAACTCCATGCACAATCGCGTTCTTTATCGCACCATACAGCTTCTATAGGTTTTGGCAATCTCTTATCCTCTATAATGCCACCACCAAAACAACCGTATTCGTCACGGAACGCTCCATAGATTTCACAGTTGTCATCACTATAACCAGTTACGACAATAAAGCCCAAACTCTTTGCAAGCTCTTCTTCGGCAGGAGATATTTCATTACCGTATTCCCCACCGTTAAGCATTTTTGCAAAATCATATATAGTCATATCCATATCTATCACCCCATATGGTTACAGTACAACGATGATACTTTAGCAAGTGATTCTCTTACATAATCGGGAATATAGCAACCGTCTTCACCCCAAACAGCATAGTGACCGAATATGCTATATATTACATCTCTGCCTAATTTTCCTTTTATGCTACTGCACGTTAGCTTTTTCGTGTTAAACCTATAATCTTTTACACAGCAAATATCAGGGTAACACCCACCATCATAGCCGTTATCAAGACAAGGTAAATACCAACCTGCAACGCTGTCCGCCGTGTCTGTGTCTTTGCTCAAATCGTGAATACTGAAGTCAATATACCATTTCCAATTTTTACCATGCAAAGGCTCAAACTTTTTACGGAAATATGATATGTATTCATCATACGTTTCGCATGAATCTATCCAGCTATCATCACACTCTTCGTAAAACAAATCGTATGTTGATATACCATATTTATTTTTAATTCTCGTTTCGTTCTCATATTTCCAATTCCAATTATCCGCTTTACTGCCATACTTGCTTCTTATCAAATTTGACTTTTCACGATGCTCTCTAAACTTTTCGCGGATAAAAGAATAAATATCATCAATAGTCCAGTCATCGCGGCTAATTACGAAAGAAGAACTACTCGAATTTGTTACAAAGTCTGTACGAATTTTCATTAGCAACCACCCACTCCTATTACGAGTTTATCATTGTTAATACGGAAGGTATCTAAAAACATATCAAAGTCATTGAGGTAATCATCAGTGTCAATCGTTCTTACATAAGCGATAAAGTCACCAATCTCAACATTCCAATATCCATTATCAGAAGAAACATAATCAAGAACAATATCCATTAATTCTTCTTTATCTTTCAACCTATCTTTTAACGAATATGGCAAATGAGCAAAATAACGCTTCATAGCTTTAACATATCTGCTATACCAATCTTTATCAGATTCAATAAGCTCACGCAGTTCATCACGAGTTACATCTTTGCGTTTTGCGATAATGAACGATGAGCTACTTGAATTTGTTACGAAATCAGTTCTAATCTTCATAGAGAGAACCCCTTTCTTCTGGCTTTAGTAATATCCATTTTACAAAAGAAAAAATTGCAACAATTAAAAGTAACAATCCAAATACCAATACCATAAATGCGTCTAATGGAAGAAAAACTATCTGAAACACAACTCCGACAATTATTCTTGGTATCAAACGATACTTTTTATTTGATATAAAATAATATGATGATGGTAATGCAGGTGAAATAAATGTATCAATAAAAGGCGAGTGAGTCAGTTTATATATCATCATCCCGAAAAAAGCGGGAACATAAATAATAATGATTAATTCAAACAAAGTCATCAACATACCTCAATGATGATTATAAACACCAACAGTAAAGCCACAACGCGGGAGAATATGATGTTCCAATTCACAACCAACAATATCATCATCGCCAAATGTTACAAGACAAACCAAATCTTTATCTTTGATTCTTGCTTTGACTCTTTTTATCTCATCTTGAATACGTTGTTCAATTTCCGCTTTTCCTTCTTCGGTTTTGCTATATTTGTATGCCTCAATATAAGATGTTCGGTTTTCAATTTCATAGTTATGTCTGACTTCATATTCAGCGTTCCAACGATATTCCTCGTAAACTATCTCATCAATCTTTGCAACATTAAGCAAACCATTTAATTTATTCTTTAATTCTTCAATAACTGCTGGCTTATACTTTAAATAATCCTCAACAGACCAACAATCCATATAACACTCAACGCTATTCTGAACTATTTGGTCAATATCATCGCTTGAATTAAACGCTAAAATAAAACTGCTACTGCTACTATTAGTCACAAAGTCTGTGCGGATTTTCATTTGCAATCAACCCCTCTTTTAAAAATCAATGATGACTATAACGTGTCACGGTACAGTATAAATAAGGGAAATATTCATGTTCTAAAAATGATTCTATATCAGTATCATCTTCAATTTCAATTTTAAAAAACCTATCAAATCCCTTTTTATCAGCAAGTTTTTTAATTCGTTCTACTTCAGCATCGCAATCGCTTCTGTAGTATTCTAACATAGATTTTATATTGTCCGTATCAACAACATCAGAAGCAAACTCAAGCAAATGTTCTACTAAAGTATCAGCAAAATATCTATCAATACTATTTCTAATAGCATCAAATTTACTATCACATTCTTTTGAATTGTAGCCAATAATAAAACTGCTACTGCTACTATTAGTTACAAAATCTTGTCTAAATTTCATCTAAAATATCTCCTAATTCATTATCATCACAATTATACGGATTGCCTGGTAAATCATCTTCATCATAATATATGTGAGAGCTGTCTACTCCAATGGCGCATAGAAAACTCTCTAAATCAAAATTATCCATTGATGTCCATGCACTAAGATAACGCCCTTCGTCAATAATAGTCCACTCATCTTCAAAATCTGCCCAACCAAAATGATATGAACCTCTTTTAAGTAATCTCTTAGCAACCTCAATATGATTTTTGATTGCCCTAATTTGATTTTTAGTTAATCCACGCTTATCAATAATAAAGCTCGACGATGATGAATTTGTAACAAAATCTGTTCTGATTTTCATATGACTACCTCATCAAAATTATTTATCAAATTCTTTCCACTCTATTCTTTTTCCACAATGCCCACAATAATTAGAATGTGACCATGACTCTATCGGATATTTACAGCAACTACATTTACCCCAAAACCATTTCCCAAATGCAGTTTGTACTGTATTCATTTCTTCTGGTGTATTATGAGATATGCGGTAACACTCTGCAATTTCTTCTGTGATATTGTTGATTTCTACTCCTGTGCGAATGTCACGAAACGGATAACTACTATTTTTCATAAATATATCATCCTCTTTAACAGCTTTATTCCATCGGTATTTAACAGCTTTTCTTTATCCTCATTATCCATGAGCTTTGCATTAACAAGGTAATTAACCAAAAAGCTATAATCTCTTATCAAATCTCTGGCGCAAAAGTTTAAATCTTCATATTTACCGAGAGCGTTCCTCAATGCCTGAATCTCATCATATGGGTTATCATATTCTACGCATGAACCATAATCACCCATAGAAGATTTATAAGTAAGCCTACTCATTATCTTCAACCACCATCTTAGAACGTATGCTGTACAATCCGCATAGAGCCATTTCAAGTTTTTCAATTCTGCCACGCAAAGACCTAATCGTTTCATCTAAGTCTTTGCCATCAGCCGAATAATAATATCCACGATGACAAGAGCAAACCGCAAAACCGTCACTTCTTGCTTCGTTTATATATTGACGAACAGTAAACTCGCTAAGTGAAAATCTGTCACCTAATTCACGACCTATGATAGATTTGTCCTTTTCGTTGGCGTAAGTGATAATATAATTAATCAAAGGCATATATCTTTTCATCATACACAATCCTTTTCTGCATTGTTGCAAAGTACAATTTCTCTGCAAATCGGACAGCCACCAGCACAGCAACCGCGCTTCGGGCAATTCGGACAAGAGTTAGCCAGAGAATATCTAAACTTGTTAAATACTTCTCCATCCCATGCCTCTTGAATTGTGTGGTTTCGTAGATTAACAAACCATTTAGGATTCTGATTGCCAAAACTACAGGGCATGGCGTTCATATGAGCATCAATATACATCGAGAAGCGTCCGCCCTCGCAATAGTCGATACTGTCAAGATTGATTTTTGACGTATTGTTTACGATGCCTGCACAAGAGCAAGAATCAAAACCGATTTTGAAGTCAAATTTTCCATTGTCTATAATATCGAAAAACTCTTTCACTTTCGGATTGTCGGGCGTTAAGATGTTTTCAATCTTACCTAAACCGATAGGCTTATAAAGCAGAAAGACAATAGCGTTAATACCCTTATGGAAGCCGTTATTCTTTAAGCGGTCGATAGCATCATCAATACTCTTTGCAGATAAGACGTAATGGATGTTAGTCTTTACACCAGCCTCGATAAGAAGATTCAATGCTCTTTCGGTATAATCAGCATTGTGCTCAGATACGGCGACCGCGCCACAATACTGTTTACAAAGCTCCGCCTTTTCTTTTGTAAAAGCGATACCAGATGTAGTAAAGTTCGGTACAACTCCATACTGACGAGAGAGCTTTAAGATTTCTTCAAAGTGTTCGTGCGTATCAGGGTCGCCAGCTCCACCGAGAGCTACTTGGAACAGCTTGCCTTCTCCCTGTTTCATTATATCTTCGTAATCATCAAGGCTCATATTCTCGCCCGTTCTGTCACAAGCCTTTTGGTAACAATCCACTTTACACTTGTGAGCACAAACGCATCTTTCCATTATGCCAATGTCAATAAGCTGTGGGAAGTTCCGCATAAACGGGTCAACGCCTGTGTCTTTTCCATCCTCAATAACACCTGTTCTCATATAAAAACCTGTGTTCGGGTCAAACTGTTCTACAAACTTGTTTTTTCTGTCAATATAAACGTTCATAACTTACCTCTCAAATTTTCCATTGTTTATTTGCATTTTCAAAAATATATGTAAGGCGACGTGGCGCATATTGCCGTGTCGTCAATCCGTTAATAGCAGACTTCATATCAGCCAACATAACGGAATTAACCTTGCAATCAGAAAGCTGTCCGAGAATAAACAGCTCATCCTTAACCTTCCGCCGAGCAATCAGGCGTTCTTTTAGCATCAAACACAGAATGTATGCTTTGTACATATCAAAGTTATTCAACTCAATAAAGTGTTCTATGTCGCTATCTTCAAGGTCTATTTCACTTAACGCTTGTCGCAACTTTGTCTTTCGTTCTTCCGCTGTAGTGATAAAGTCAGTTAAAGAATCAACCTCTGCATTTATTCTATCAATATGAGCACTGTTCAAATCAATGTCCGATATTGATTTTATAGATAACTTTTCAGTTGGCTTTGGAATTTCTTTCTGTACTGGTGTTATCTTTTCCACTTCAGGCTTTATCTTTTTAATGGTCTGTTCATCACTACTTTCTGTCGTAAGCTCTTTAACGTGATACCTCGCTCTCAAATTCTTATTGATTGAATTTTGTAGAACGTTCTTGGCTTTATAATAATTATCCCACATCTTTGCTAACATCCAGTTATCAACAGGAATATAATTACCTTGTGCGTCTTCTCTTAGATAATGACCATGAGAGTCAACAAGCACAAACTTTCCCAACTTTTCCACCTCTTTCATATCGTTATTTTATCACTCTATTGAGTTATGTTATAAATTATTTTTTATAGGGGCTGGTTAAGCCCCTATAAAATTACACCACGAATGTACTTAATTGTGGTAACAGATTATACATTCTCGCTGGGTTCGCACCGTAATCTCTGAGATACGGAATAAGTACATCATTACTACCTTCACCCGTTACAGCTTTATCAACTACGTCCTTCCCCAACTTACTTACAAGATAATCATACAATCCGCGTTGCCACAATCTTGTAGCATTAAATCTTGTATTTGAATACGGGGTAACATCTCTTGAAAACTTAGACCGTGCTCGTAGCACTACATCTTTTAGCGGAATATCCTCAATGCTTTCGTCCTTCTCGCTGATGAGTCCCATATAACTTTTATGCCAAGTCAGGTTATAGTATTTACGTCCTCGATATGCTGATACATAAAGCGGCGTATAATGTTGCTTCTCAAGCAGTTCCGCCGTTCTATCCGATAAAGTAATAGTCCTTCCTAACAGTTTTATTCTCGGTAAGTCCACCATATCTTCCGTGATACTATAAAGCTCATCAAACGATGATATTCCTTCGTAGAACAGTCTAATTGAACACTCTAAATGTTCCGCTGTGCATTTGCCAGACTTGTAGATTTCGTTAATTACATACTCAATCTCTTTCTTGTCCAACGGCGACAAGCGTTGTTTTGCACGTTCAAACAATGCTTTTGGCGATAGCTCCGCTTTATTCCACGGATTTCGCACAGGCTCGTAAGTGTCAATATAGTATTCAAATACCTGCTTATAGAACCATACATAGGCTCTATACGTTGTTACCGATGTGCCTGGAGGATAAGCGTCCATCAATTCGATGCAGTCTTGAACAGTGAAGTCAATGAATTGTTTACCTAATTTTTTCTCGACTTCAAATAGTTCAGGTCGCAAATAGACGTTGCGATTTCTCCGCACAACCTCATCATTACTTTTGTCGAACACTTCATCAAATAATTGCTGAGTAGAGATAACTGCCATACAAATCTCCCCTTTAATTCCATAATAACATTATCCACAATAATTGTCAATAGATTTTTTGAATTATTCTATAAATCATATCGCTTGCAAAATAGGAAATTGAATCAGCATCGCTTTCATTATTTCGCCTACGATATTCCCTTTTACTTCTCCGATTGGCTTATCCAAATTTTCCATTGGTAATGTACTAATCTGTTCCACCAACAACGTACTTGGCACTCGCAATCCACATTCTTTATAATTCCAAATCTCAACGTGAATCGGTAACTTCCGTTTATTCATTTTTGAAGTAATCGGGATAACATTGACAATATCGGCATAAGTGTTATTCAAATCATTGGAAAGAATAAGCACAGGTCGATAACCACTCTGTACGCTCCCCGCCTTACTCGGCAGTTTGCACAGCCAAATCTGCCCACATTTAGGCTTATCGTTTTTGCCACACATAAAACCACCTCTCTGCATTGAAATATGTAACACAAATGCAAATGGGTTTTATGCTCGCAATCAGCAATTATCCGTATTTACTTTTGGTAATTACACATCTCTCCTTTGGCAAAAGTAGTTTCCGTAGCATTATTGGTTTCTGTATTATTCAAGATATTTTGTTTTAAGCTCAACGGGATTCGCCGCCTTTCCAAGTTTTTCCGCTTTATCATCTACCAGCTTATATAAGAAATATTGACTTCTCTCTATTTTGGAAGTAACAAAATAAGTTGTTCCGTTCGTATGGTACGTTTCCCACACAATCTCTGTCTTCGGTATTCCCTTAATGGCTTTATTCGGAATAGGGATGCCATCTATCACTTAGCTACCCCCTCGGCATAACTGAACACATCATTGACAGCTTTAATATGAATTTGCGGGTCAGTAACATTCGCGTTCTGACATCCTGCCTGATATGCCATAGTGATAAGTTCACGCAGGTCGTTGTTATCAAGCAACATCATGGGCGAGTCTGATTCGGGTGAATAGGTTTTATCACCAAAGATATAATCCTTCCAAAAGTCACCCATATCAGAAGTGTACTTCTCTGTAGCCTCACGGTCAACGCCTGTATAGCGTCTTGTTACAGCTTCACTTGAATGATTAAAGCCACGGCTTACAATCTGCATAGCATTTGGGTCTGTCTTATGAAGCTCAATGCTGGTTTTACCAAACGTCTTTCGGGAGCTGTGTGTGCCTAAATTACGTTCGATGTTCAGCTTCTTCATAACGTCCTTCAGCGCATACATAGCACCAGAGTAGGACAACACAGAACCTTTGTGCGTTCCAGTAAACTGATAGAACACTTCGCGCTTGTAATCGTCGGTCGCTGGGTCATAACCAACAGCACAGAGATACTTGCCAATAGCAATCTTGACAGCCTCATTGATTTTTGGGGAAGCATACTTGCCTGTTTTCTGCTCTTTGATAGCCTTCAAGTTTTCTCTGAAATTACCCGTTTGCGGATTAAAGAAATCTTCCCACGTCAGCTTGCACATATCAGAAAAGCGTCGTGCAAGGTTATAAGACGTAACAAACAGAAGATAGTGAATCCACTTGTTATTCTGTTCAAAGTATTCTACCACACGCTTAGTGTCTTCGATAGATAACTCGTGAACCTCACAGCTTTTTCCTTTACACTTACTTGCTTTCTTAGCAACTGGCGTTTCTTCATGCTGAGGGAACAGCTCAATAACATTCCCTCTTGTAACTGTATTCGGATTATAATTTACAATAGCTGGTGCTGGCATATCCTTCAGCTCCTTTCTTAGATTGACTGCATTATACCACAAGGAATAACATTTGTCAATAGGTTTATTGAGTTATTTTATAAAAAGTTTTTCACATACATGAATCAAATTTTCCATCAAGCGACTTTTAAACTAAGTTAAAAAAAACGCTATATAGATGTAATATATAATTAATTTATATAGAATACTCTATTAGTATATAATCATATCTAATATAATCATATACTATATAACCTATTATCAACTATAAGATTATTAACTAATATAATAATTATCTATTAAGTTGATAATAGGTACGTCACCTCTTTTTACAATTTTTCCGTATTTTGCAAAATTTCAGTTAAATGAAATGGCTGTTTTATTGTAGAAAGTTTACCTCCCTATCAGCTTCGCCCACCCCTCTCGTTCCTCTGTGGCGTTCATATTTTGGTAGGGCACTCAACTTTTCCGTTCAAAGCAATTTAAAATGGAAAGTTGAAGTTCGCAAATATATGATTATATCCTATATCATAGGATAGTTCGTTAATTCTATAACAAACTTTTTCAGCATAAAAATAACAGCCCCCTCGGACACAAGGGGCTGTCGGTGTCAAAAGACAACAAACAAAGGAGTTAGGGGTAACTATGTTCGCTTGTTACCATCTTTGTTCATTAAGCAAATTATACACTACTACTTGCAATATGTCAAGTAACATCTGGCGTAGGATATTCCACGTCGAAATCACCACGAACGGCGGCGAAGGTCAAGGATGAGATATATGCGTCATTTGTTCCGTCGCCTATGGCTATATACATTCTTGTTTGCGGTCTGATAGTAAATGTCTTATCTTCATTTAGCTTGTAGCTCTTGTGAAATGTAATCACAGCATTTCTAACTTCGTTCTTATTCCGCACGAACAAGCCTTTGCCTGTCGTACCAATGGTAATTTCCTTGTCGTTATACAAACTAATCATAGTACACCTCTTATGCAACCGTTTCTTCCAACATGAGCACTTTGCTTTCGGGAGAAACGATAAAACGCTCACGCTGGGCGAATGTCTGATTGTACGATTCCTCGCCTTCAAATTCATCTATTACTCGGCGTTCTTCTTCGTCCATAGCTTTGTATGTTTTCTTTCCGTAGGACGGCGGCAACCAGCCCTTCTTCATACAGCCGTAAATGTTAAACTTCTTCAGAACGTCAAGGTCGGTAAACTTGATATGAACTGTACCCTTCTTGTACACGTTTACATCGAAATACTTGAAATGCAAATTCTTTGTGGTCTGCGTTTTTTCGTATGCCTCTAACCAATGGTGAAGGTCGCGCTGAATTTCATTTTCTCCACCATCAAGGAAGTCAAAACACTTTTCAATATCGTCAAGGATTCTGCCGATTTCTCCGTCATAGAAGTTATACTTGAATTTACCCCAAATAGAATCCCAACATCTACACCACGGCACAACAACCCTGGGATTGATGATGAAAGCAGAGTTAGATTTCCAACCGCTGAAGTAGTGAACGTTTCCACTTGCTTCCATTGAATGTTTGTATGTCAGCTTTTCAAAGAGCGATATGATTTTATCCTCGATACCTTGAGCTACAGACTTGAGCATATCAATTCTTACAGCGTAGATATTTGACAACGAAAAATCCTTCTTGGCATATTCCTTTATATCGGCAAAATACTGTTCTTTAAGATTGGAAGTAAGATTGCCGATAAATGCAGGCTTATGTAAAAGCTCATACCAATATTTGTATCTTACGGAATAAACATACTTGTTCCACTCAAAAGCCTTACCTCTTCCGTCTACCAGTCCGATATGTGCGCCGCGCTTGTATGAAGGCAACTCTTTTTCATCGCTGGCAAAGTATAAAGAAATATGCGGCGATACGGCAAGGTATTCTTCATACAGCCTCTTCCCCATCGCTATTTCTTTTTTATACATCAGCACAGCTTGACGCATATAATCAGCGGTCACAATTTCAGAAGTGTTATAGTCAGGCTCATCAACAGTGATTTCCATTTCCTCAAGCTCATCAAGGATTGTGGAATGTGCATTGTTGAACGGCGAAGGAATATCAATACGCACGATTGCACACTCAACATCTGTCTGGCGTTCAGCCTGTTTGAAAGCACCGCTAACATATTCAATCTCGGCATTGTAGAAGTCGAGCTGTTTCTTCAATTCTTTGCGCCAATTAGAATAGGGATTGTCAAGAGTCTGACGGTTAAGCAGACAAATAATCTTTCCGCCTGTTTTCTTGGCTACGTTGATTGCGTGAAGAAGATGCTCGTCGCCGTTGCTAAAAGGCGGATTCATAATGATTAAGTCGAAGTGTTCATCGCCGTTAAACTCTAAGAAGTCGCTACCAATAACGGTATAATCTTTGTCTTTAAGGATTGCTCTAAGTCCGTCGTCAACCTCGATACAATTAACGTCTAACTTTTCACATCCCTCACGAATGTCACCAATGAGATAACGCCTTTCATCTTCATCTTGGCTATACTTTCTTTTGTTATAGTCTGCTATCCATTGAGTAGTCATGTACTTATAAATCATTTCTTCATAAGTAATTTTATAAGCAACATACTCTTCAAAGATAGGGTCTTTATAACGATAGCTCCCCATTCTGTGGCTAACGCAGTAACGCATATAGCAAATGAAGTCTGCAATATCACCCTTGCCTGCTGACGGCTCAAGCACACTCTCAATATCGGTCAACTTAATGCCTTTAATCATTTCCGCTACAAGTTCTGGCGGAGTCGGATAAAATTCAGTTAATGATTTGTATGTACTCATAATCTTTTCTCCTTTAACATTATTTTATTTGTCTTTTGACTTATGCTGTACGGTATTTTTTAACCTCAACCAACGATATTATTATAGCCGATTTTCGTTAAATTGTCAAGTGATTTTACTTTTTTTTATGGTTTTTAATATTGTGGTTTTCTGTTTTAGTAATATAAATAATTATATACATTACTGCCGCAATTTGTATAAAATCGTTTACATTATTTTGTTTTGAAAAATGACACCTTTTTGCGGACATCCGCAAATTGGTCTACAAAAATCCCTTGTTTTTCAAAATAAAACCTTTTTGCCAACGCTGGCAAAATGGTAAAAGAAAAACCACAACCGAAGCTGTGGTTTTTTATTTATACCTCTAATTAAATCATAGCATATCTCCAACTGGAACACTCAATAGCATTTGTCTGTACATACACTTCTCCATCATGTGCATATAAATATTTACCTTCAACCCAATCGGAATCCAAAGAATCTTTGACTAAAATACTATCCCCTTCTTGTAATACTATTTTATCATCAACAATTACATCTTCAATTCCGACTGAATCGCCGTATGGAGAAAATGTTAAATCTTTTTCTCTGTTATATTTATAAGACACATTATTATTTGGAAACACTGTCACGATTACACCCTCTTAAAACCATATTAAATTGCTATTATGTTTAATCACTACATATTTCTATTTCGTTAAACCCATTATTATTAATAACAAGTTTTTTTGCTTTTAATAATTCTGTTGCGCTTTCACAACTACCAATTTTTAAAGAAGGATATCCAACAACATTTCCATACCATACAAATGCACCACTTTTACGTTCCCAATATCCAGCATATGTACGACGCAAAGAAGAAGTTAAAACGTCTATGTTTAAATCTTCTTTAATTTTTTTAGATAACTTTTCAAATACAGTCATTTTTTCCTCTTAAAAACTATTGCTTTACCTGTAATCAATCTATATACTTATTTAAAATAATTTTAATCATTCCCAACTTAGCTTCTCTTACAACCGAACACACTTCATGTAACTTAGTCATAAGAGTAAGTCCAATATCATCGTATTGAGTATATTCCGCTACAGTTTTAACACATACAATAAACAATTTTTCATAATCTCTTTCTGTTAAAGCCATAGCCTTTGACTCTGCTTTTCTAATTTCATCAAAATACCCAATCTTAATCATATTCCCGTTATGGTCTACAATCTTATACTTGACTTCATCTCGTGTATAAATCTGCATATTTTCACTTCCTTCTACATCACTTCCATAGGGTATATCTCAAATAAATCATAGTCAGCACCGTCAGCAGACATATACATTTTCACTCTATCAATGTCACCATCATAAAAGTATATATCGCCCTTAGAATTTACAGTCCATTCTAACTGAGAAAGTTCATAGGTTTTTTCACAGTATTTTTTACATTTCAATAATGAATCAAACACTTTTACTTCTCTTACTCCGCCATATTCATATCCAATAAGCAAAACAAATACTTTCATAATATCACCTCTTGAAAACTACGTTTTATTCAATTCCTCTTCTAACAATAATTTTACTTTTTCAATCTCTTTTGACGTATGTGGCGTACCACCAGTATTCATCTCGATATACCATTGTAAAACTTCCGCTTTAGTTTTAAGGTCATTCACATTAAAAAGGAAATCAATCTCAAACGGCAATTTATCTTCAAATTCCTTATAATAATGACCAAACGCAGGTATTTCGTTATGCAAAAAGGCAAGCACAGCAGTTAGCCTTTGCAATCCATCCACACAAACAAACTCATCATTAGGACTATATCTATAATGCCAGTTAGGACAATTAAAATAAATAATCCTTGCAGATTTTCCACCTTGTAAAATAAACTCTACATAGGCAATTTGTTGAACTTTTGTCCACACATGACCTCTTTGAAAATCGGGATTTAATTGCAAATTAAGTTCATTAGTATAATCATCTAAAGTCTTTTCTAAATATCTCCAAGGCACATTAACTTGATAATGACCATCTCTTGTAAGTTGAGGTATTTCAGAAAATTTCATTATAATCACCTCTTATTCTATATACTTAATAAAATATTATTCATCTATTATTTCAAATTCAAGCCCTCTTGTATCAACCACTATCTCATCTTCGTTTCTGGTGTTGAAATATGCAAGAGCTTGTGACTTGTTTATTGTGGCTTTCTGTATATAACCTTTTCCAAACCTATTAGCAAACCATTGTGCTGTTTTAAGATTCTGCGTCCATGATAAACCTTTCGGATTGTGCCCTGGCGTAATACCACGGTACACCGTTATAGTTTCTGGTAATGCTTTATATACCTCGTAATCTTCCGCGCACATTAATGTTTCTTTATCGGCGTGTTTAAACCATGAAGCAAGAGTCGCAACAGAAACATTTACATCCTGATTTGGATTTTCCGACGTAATCCAAGCATCGGCAAGCAGAGAGCTAAAGTCTTTTACTGACACATAGTTCTTGATATACTTTAAGAAAGTGAGCTTATATGATTTTCTGACAATAACATAAATGTCAATTATATCGCTGGCTGATTTAATGCGATTCTCAAGCTGAGAAGTCGCTTTCTCTAACGTGGTTTCGTCTTCAAGTATATTGCCAATAGTAAAGTTTCCGTTGTCATTATAAGGGATAAGGGCTGATTCAAAAATCGGGTGCATAACGACAATAGGCGAATATTCAGTTTCTTCTACTGGCAGATATAAGAACATCAACGCAACTTCTTTTACCTTGTCAAGATTTGTTTCTTTTCTCATAAGTAATACCTCTATTTATTTTGATTCAGCTTTTTCAAGCCGTGTCCATAGCTTTTCACTCAACCACATTTTGTTAAAGCAGGTTGTTCCAAAGTGTTCAGCCGTTCCGTCAGAGTATTTGACTGTAACTATTTCTGTTATCCATAATCCGCATTTATCGCAAGTGCAACCGTTGTTTCTTCCAACCTTGTTGGTCGTGATACTTCTAATGCTTTTCATCACTTTTTCCTTTACTCTTGTTTTAAATACTTTTCTTTAAAATCAGCCTTGAAAAATTTACATATTTCTTCGGCAATCTCACAAGCTGATTCAACTTCTTTGATAAATAATTTAACACAATCAGAATTTCCGTTAAGTGATACTGTATTTATTTCATAATTACTATCAAGTTTATTATCATCCGCCATTACATATAAATATATTTTTGCTCGGCTAACAGGGAATGAATGATTGATATGCACATCAAATGTGCGGTTTTCATACCAAGTAAACCAAAACTGTGTTTCAATATTTAGATTAAATCTAAAAAATATTCCGTCATCCTCAAGCGATTTTTTATATTCAAGTATGAACATTATAAATTCACTTCTTTCTTTATTTAGTTACCGCCTTTTAGCTGTGTTAAATCATAATTCAAGCGTACCCAATCATCAAAGCCAAGAACGGTATCAGTGTTCTTTTCGACATATTCCTCCATCAATTCTTCTTCAAGTCTGCAACCATCAACGCTATAATATACCCAATGGAGCTGTCCATATGTGTACATATTATTAATCTCGTTTCTGATTTTTACATCGCTTTCGCCGTAGTATTCCTGTCCTACAAAATGTTCTAAATCGCCTATATCCTCAAGTCCTGTGTAATAGTCGATTCTGTCATTAATGATAATAGCCAAAACAAATCTGTTGTTATCATCTGGCATCGTAAACTTTAATACTTTACCAATAGTCGGGTTTTTCATATAAAATTCCTCCTTTTGTTATATATTTTTTCCGTCATTTAGTAAAAAGTAACCTTCATATTTGCAACCTACGGTCTTTGCAAATTCTTTACGTTCATCGTCGGTCAGCTTGTCGGTCGTTAATCTACGTTCAACGCTCTGAATGTAGTGATGATGATTATACTTGCTGATAACGCTTTTAACTGTATCGTTGCTTATTGTTTTGAAGTTAGCTCCTACATCTTTTCCGCTGTTCTGAATTATAACCATGCACATACGTTGCCAAGCTATACGGTCGCCGTTAATGGCTTTCTTGAGCATTTCGTTTAGGTTATCGCCTTCAATTACCTGCCCATTCTTATTGATGAGCCTCGCAACATATTGAACACCTGCGATTTTAGCTATTGTTCTAAGCTGTGCTGTGGTAAATTTACCACGCAAACACTTTGTAGAGAAATTAGCGACGCTTGCACCGATAGCTCTTGCATAGTCGTCAACATTTGTTCCTGTTAAATAGGATAGCATAGCAAATTTCTGTTTGTAATCCAATCTCTTCGCCTCCTTTTGCTAAATTATACCACACCTACAAATCTACGTCAAGTATTTTTGCGCTTTCTTTTAATTTTTAATATTCAATTTTTCCGTTAGTTGTAAACAATAAATCTTTGTTTTTCAAAATCGGCTTTTTCTGCTGGCTAAAACAAAACCGCCGAAGCTCGGCGGTCAGTTTAATTCATCAGCATAATTGAAAACATACGGTATTCCGTCACGGTACGGATAAATCACAAAGCTATCATAGATTTTCCCTCTAAACTCGCCTTCAGCGAATACTCGCATAGCATGAGGACTTCTTTCTTTACGGACAACAGCTTTATCTTTTCCATCAAATAGCATTTTGATTCTATCGGCTGAACAATATCTACATTCAAACTCAATCAGCTCAAAGATGTAGGATTTTTCCGTTTCTTTAACTCGCATCGTGATATAGTACGGGTCAAATACTTCATCGGACGGATTAACACACTTGTAAATCCCAGGCGTTAGCTTGTTCCTTTTCTCGTTGGCTTTCATGTTTTCCACCTACTATGCAAACTTAGATGCTAAACACCTATAGTAATCTCGCCGTTCTCTTATTTCCTGCCACTTGTTATCTTGTCCGTGTTCGCTTTCATAATCGGTCATCTTGATAGAGTAATCCTTTGCCGTAAGCATCAGAACGGCGTAAATTTTACTTGATTCTAATTTGGTAAGTTCTACTGTCATACTTTTCCTCCACATAAAACATAGATAATTAAAACTAAAATTGCCATATATCAGCCCTCCAATGTTAGAACAAAATCAAGAAGTGTGCTGTAGTAATCTTCCGCAACTTCGCCAGCGATGTAGAAATGGATTTCTCTTATCCACTGGTAAACAAATTCTACATCGTCCTCGTAATCGTGCGCCCATTCCGAGGCTGTGAACGCCTTGAATTTATCCCAATTCTCGCGGATTAACTTACTCCATTCACATTCAATACTGCAATCGTCGATTTTCTTAATCACGTTTACACGCTTCATCAGCTCGACGCAGAAGCGGTCGTAGTCATCCTTTGGATTCTCAATATAGCACACTGTAACTTCGCCGCTAATCTCTGTATCGTAGCAATCGTAATCGTTTTCTTCAATCTGCAAGTAATCATACAGTTTAACCATAGCTCATTCCTCCACTAAGTTTTCGTCAATCAACAGGTTTTTAATTATTTCTTCATTCGCCGCAACCAGACGATAATACTTTCCCCATTCGCTATACTTATGCTTGAGGTCTAACAAAATGGAATTGTAGAAAGATTTAGCTGTATCGGTCGGCTTGATTTCTTTAAAGCTATAAATAACTTCTTTACCAAGATAGAGCTTGTAACCAAAAATATCATGTTCAAAGTGTAACAGCTTGCCAATCAGAGAATAGTCAAGGTCATACACATACATATCTGTGTTGGTGATAAACTCTTGAATTTCCTCAACCGTCATCAGCTCTGCATTTTCCATGATGTAGTTAATGTTGTTGACGCAGATATTCTTGTCATTGACATCGAGCTTATCTTTCCAGCTCTCGCCGCAATCTTTTTTCATGTAGTCAGCAGGAGTTAAAGGATTATCATAGTCAAGGTCTGATTCTCCATAATGGATAAACGCATACTTAATAACAGGCTCTTCATCTTTTCTTGCAAAAACGTCAATTAAAAGCTGTCCATTGTTATTGCAATAGTCTGTAAAGATATATTCAGGCAGACTCTCGCCGTAGCCATATTCCAAGTATTCTTTGATGATGTTCGCGCTTATGGCAATATCCTTCATATCAAAGTTTACATCAAAGTATCTACGCAGTTTAATGATTCCAGTATGGTCTGTGAGCTGTGAATAGATATAATCTTCATAATCTTTGATATACTCAATACCATGTCTTGCTCGGCTTATCATACGCTCGGAATAATTCCACGAATAATAATTAGCCACAATAAGTTTTCCATTAAATCTTACATAAATTTGTGAACGCTGTCCCATAATATACTTCCTTTCTGTATTTTGTTATCTTTTGACTGCTCTTAAATTATAGCATAACTCAATAGAATTGTCAACTTATTTTATAGAATTTAATAATTTTTAATATTGAAATTAATTGCAGTTTTTTCACCGATTATGTTCATTTTTCAAAACGCAGAAAATTTGTAGCACACAAAAACAGCACCGCAAATTGCGATGCCGTTTGATAGATTTGAGGTATTTTGTTTGACAGATTTGAGATGCTATATGTTACATAGTATCAAGTAAGAAATCCCAAGTATGAACATATTGCTGTGCTTCTCGTATAGTCTGAAATTTTGGAGCTTCCCAATCAAGAACATTATACAGAAGATTGTTTAATCCGTCTTTGTTATAAAAAGCCAACTGATATTTTTCTTTCTCTGTTTTTCTGTCTGTCTTAGGTACGTCAACAACTATATACTTTTTACCGTTGAATGAAAATACCCTATTAGATGTGACGGGTGTAATTGTCATATCATACCTTTTGGCGTTAAAGCCTTTCCTTTAATTCGTCGGTTGCTCTTTCCATAATCTCGTGATAATCAGGCTTGTCCTTTAATGTATCTGTGTCATATGCCGCGCAGTCGAGTTCCGCGATGATTCGCGCTAAGTCTTCTTTGCTAAACGATGTATAGTGTTGCATGATATAATCACAGAGATTTGCGTTTCTCATGGCTTTAATAAGACCACGGCGAACGCGGATATAATCGGGATGCTCTACATAATAGATTGTATTTGAAAATTCATCTTCTGTCGGGTCGATGTCTTTTCCTCGCATTTCGGGCATAAGTTCAAGTGCGCGATATACAGCGTCTTTCGTTTCGGTAATCCCTTCAAATTTATGCTCAAGAATTGTACGGGCAAGATGTTCTAATTCTGTGTCGTTCTCGTCGCGTGTGTTCTCTTCAAACGTCAGGCGATAAAGTCCTTCATATGTCATTGTGGTAGCCTCCTTATGATTGTGTTAAAAGTAGCCTGTTGTCCATTCAAATTTCCAATCATCATATTCGTCTTCTTTATTCCATCTCCATTTGGTATCTCGCAAGTATTCTAAAACAGCAGGAGAGTTTCTTCTGTATCTAAAGGGCTTTACTCCTTCTGTTGATGCTCGTTCTTGTTCATCTGTTTTGATAAAGTCGAATATGATTTCTAATGCAAGTTCTTTTTCCTCTGGCGTTAAATCATCATAATCTCTCACGGGAAATTGCTGATACTTAACAGGTAGGTTTTCCATAGTTTCATTTAGTTTCATATTAGCCACCTTTTTAAACCTCCTAAGTTTGTTTATTTTGCCTTTCGACACCACTATTATATCAAATTATTTTTGTTTTGTCAAGTTATTTTCATGTTTTTATTAATTTTTAATATTGTATTTTTCTGCTATATACAGAAAATTGTTGTTTTGCAAAATCAAGTTTTCCATTATTATAAAACAAAAAGCCTTGAAAATCAAGGCTCTGTCTGTTTATAATTCTATTCCATCGAGATAATATATTTCTTCGTAGAATCCGCCACAAGCAATAGCGATATTCTGAAGGTCGTCTACAATAAATCTTCCCTTGCTCACACGTTCAAAAGCGTTCTGTCTTGAGTGCATCATGCCTTTATCTGCAAGCACAGCATAACTCGTGCCCGTCTTTTCCATTAGCTCTTTAATCATAGCAGTAAAGCTAATACCTGTTATGGTTTTTCCACCAATAACAAACTGTGATGTATAGGTCAACTCTAAAATTTCAGCCAGTTTGTCTATTTCTTCCTTTGTATATAACTCTTTGCCGATTATATAACTCATCTTGCTTTTATCAACACCGTATAATTCCGCAAGTTTCGGTACTTTCATTCCGCGTATTTTCATAGCCGCTTTGAATTTTTCCGTTCGTGCCATAATGATACCTCTTATACATATGATGATTGTTTTTCAAAATTAAATATTTCTGTGAAGCGTAAACAGCTTTCCTTAATTTTTCAAAATTGTATTTTCCTGTAAAAGAGTATATCAAATCCGCGCTGGTTTGTCAAGCGGTATTAGTATATCATTTACTTTTTAATATTAAGTTTTCCGACAATTAAAAGAGGACAGCCGAAGCCGTCCTCAATTAGTCTTGACGTATTTTTGTCAATTAATTATGTTATTGACGTTTTATAGTCAACTGTCGGAAGTTTAGATACCCACGTTATAAGTTCCGATAAACAATGTAACTTCTCTTTTTCAAACTCTTCTTCCGTAGTCGCTCTGATAATGTATTCAATTACATTATCCTTCTTGTTGTGGTATTCAAACGGATAAGGAGGCTGATATTCCGCAGTCGTAAAGAGTTCATAATCCAAATGAAAAGATACATAAATGTTGATGTTTCCGTTGTAATGTGACTCACAACAGCTCGCAGTCTTATATCCTTTTTCATTCAAAAGCCTTATGATTCCTTGCATATTCTGGTCTATAAAGATTAACTCCCACGGCGGATAAAGTTCGCAAGTGCATCTGTTTAACTGCTGAAAACAGTACGGGCATACATAGTTTAGGTAATCTTTCTTTGCAGGTCTATGTCGATTCAACGCCATATAATCGCCCCTTTGCTCTGGTTATACCACCATTATACCACAGCTTTTGAAGCCTTGCAAGGATTGTATTGATTATATTCTGTAGGGTTTTTGACGCTTTCTCGAACAGCTTTCATAATATGATTCGGTGTGATTCCAAAATCTTCACAGCCCTGAACAATTCCGTAGAAGTAAGTCGCCGCAGGCGGAGCGATACCCTTTCGCTCCTTAGTCATAACATAAACGGTAGCTTCTACGAGTTCGCCATCTTCAGTAATGACGTTCACTTTCTCGCGGGTATAGTATTTCGGATAACCTTCATACATATCAAGCCTTCCCCACTCTGACGGGTTAATGTCCCAAAGAGCTACAGGCAGAACATCCTTGTCGTCGCCTGTCGGGATAATATCAGCGTGAATATTGAATACCAACTTGTAACCTTTGAGATATGCTTTACCAATGGGCACAGATAACGGGCAACGCCATCTCATCTGCTCTAAATTCATATTCGAGCCATACGCAACATAATAATTTTTCTTTGTCTTTTTCTTAGCCATAATCTATTCCTCCATTTCTTTTAATACAAATACTTAATTTGACGCAAGATTTTCTTCAATCTTTGCGATACATTCTTCTATGGACTTATAAAAGCCCTTGCAACTTGTTTCTTTTAAATTGTTATCTTTTGTAAGCAAATAATCAACGATTTCAAAATGACTAAATTCGCCATCATATTTGATTCGGCAAGGTCTAACTATATGATAATAACCTTTCTGGTTCATATAGTAATAGAATTTACCTTCAGCAGATTTATAATACTTATTGATTGTAAATCTGGTTCTTTTTCCAGTCATACGGTCAATAGTTTCATGCGCTTCTTGTGAATAACTCGGCAACATCATTGTGCTATACCTCCTTAATTGTTATATCATATTTTCCCCATTCATTACTTTTACTTGCTATAATGGATAATCTTTTCAGCTTGGTAATATTGCCAGCATCATCAAATTCGACGATAGAGAATTTATCCTCTAAATAATAATCCCCCATCGTTTGTAACAGCTTATTTAACGATGCTTTAGCTGTCCCAATCTTACTAAACAACTTTTCGGGTTTTAACAATTCTGCTTTCTCCCAAAACACTTGATACTTATTCCAACCGTTTATTAAATAATAAGTTCCTTCTGGTGATTCACTCTTTATTGTGTACCTCATATTTTCCAACTCCTTTTTGTAGTTTGTCTATATTATAGCGTGTTGCAATAATTTTGTCAAGTTATTTCACTGTATCTATTGATTTTTAATATTGTGTTTTTCTGTTCTGCCTGCACGAAGAATTATTGTTTTGCAAAATTATACTTTTCTGTTAATGGGTAGCAGAAATTTTCCATTTCAAAAAATAATATAACTAAAATAAAACCGTCGTTTCATCAACAAACGACGGTCATATTTTCCATCTTATTAGGCGGCAATAACGGCTTCTTTTAACTTGAACAGATAGTCGTTAAGTGTTGTTGAGCCTTTTGATTTTCCGCGTCTGAAATAGGTATAGCCAACTCCACCGTTATGATTAAAGTCAACCTCGTGCAACTTGTCATTAACAAAACCTTGCACCTTCAGCGGAACAGAAATATCATACTTGCGGAACAGATAATTGAAGATAGAATACTCATTTGCTTTGTAATCAAATTCTCCATCATCAGAAGTCTTTTTATAAATAGTGATATATTTATTACGGAGCGTTCCGCCGTTCTTTATCGTTTCAATAGCTTCTGCGATTTCTTCCTCGGACAGTCTTACACCGTCCTCAAATTCAGTCTTTCTTTTTCTTTCCGCTTCTGCTTTTCTCTCGGCTCTCTTATCCTCTTGCGCCTGTCTGTAATTCTTTCGAGCCTCCCAAGCTCCTGCCTCAAGGTCGGGGAAGGCAACTTTAATAAATTCAACATGGACAAGATGCAACCATTTATTATTAGCAATCATATCTTCATACCAAGCGCGAAGGCAAGGTAATGAGTTAATATCTGACGTAGTGCGTTCAACTGTTTCTTTCACAGTACGGTCGGCGTATTCTTTATAAATCCACATACCAGTTTCATACTCGTCAAAGATAACATAAATGTCACACATTTTATTCCAGCCGTCACTTTCAGCCTCACCAACATAAAGTGTATCGCTGATTTTACGGACTTTCTTCTTATGAATAACAGCCTTGTTTCCATCTCTGCCGAACATAATCAGCCGTCGAGTTTCAGCCTTGCTCTTAACGTCGCTCAGCTTTGTATCAGGCGTTACCTCTACAACAGGTTCTTCGGGAGTTTCTACAACTTCCGCTTTCGGGTCGTAGTTTTCAACGTCTTCCAGCGTGAACACAATAGCGTTGGTGTTACAATCATCATAGCGCATCGGGCACAGAATAGCGGATATACCGTTCTTAGTGTTGTATTCTGTATCGCAGAGCACAATAGGCTTCAGCGGCTTACCAACACAAATAAACGCTTCCTTTTCGCCTATGATTTCCAGCAGGTCAAGAACATACTCTGCGTTCATATAAGCATCGCCAATATGAAGGACAATGCGCGAATATTTATTAGTACGCTCGCGCTTCTTAGTCGTCAGGAATTTTTTATACTTTGCCTTGTTTACTTGATAGGTCGTAAACTTTTCTGTATCGTCGGCAAAGTCGGTCAGTCTGTCGTGCATCAGCTTTGCTAATGATTGTACCCTGGATTTGCCGTTAGCGTCGAGGCTTTCATATGTTGCGAAGTCGTCATCGCAGGTCAGATTTGACAGAGCTGATTTAACCAATCTAAAACCATCTGTAATATAGGCTTCGTTTTCGTAAATCAAAATCTGTCTGAATACTTTGGTCTTATCTGTTTTGTTGTTGTGTAAAATCCTTGTGTACGCGGCTTTGTTTAACTTTTTCATGGTGTAAACCTCCTTATATTCTGTGGGTCTTTTGACAATATAAATATACCACAGCTCGCGGTTTATGTCAAGTTATTTTATATTATTTATTACTTTTTAATATTGACAAATTTTGAATTGAATTATGGATTTGCCAGTCGTCAAGGATTCCTTGACAGCTAAATCTTTATTTTACAAAATCAAGATTTCTTGTAATTTGTAAAGTGGATAGAGCTGTAACAAAATAGCTTTTTACTATTTTTCAAAATTAATTTTTTCTGCTGTGTCAGAACAGAAAAATTGAATATTTAAAAATAAGTTATTATCGGCATATGCGGATATTAAGTTTTGAAATATTAACTTTTTCTGTTGTGGAAGGCAAAACGAAAACCGCCTTTCGGCGGTTCGTTTAAATCTTTCGTTTTTCCAAGTATTTTGATATTGAATTATTTAATCCCTTTAAACATTCATCACATAAAACCATAAGTCGCGGACTGTGTACTCTTCCAATCCAAATTTCATTCAATGAGTCAACTCTCTTTTGTGGTAATCCACTGTCAAAAGTAATACCTCCACAATGTTCACAAGTTCCGATAAGTTCACTCGCTTCTTTGACTTTCATTTCTATATTATCCATTAGTCGCCCTCCAATAATACTTTATAAAATTATTATACCAAATTGTTATGATGTTGTAAAGCTAATAAAAAAAAGTTAGTTAATATACCTACCAACATTTGAAAGCACTTTGCGTAACTCTTCCGAAAAGTAACCATAAACTTTTGTTTTTAGTTCCATCATTTCTTTGTAAGTAATTACTTCGTTTATATAAAGAATATCAAGCTGTACTAAGTTTGCTCTGGTCGTATGCTGAAGGATTCCCAAGTCACCGTTATAAGAAAACTGAACATTAATCAAATCGGTCATATTAAAAACCTCGCTTTTCTTTGTAATAAAGTCTATCAAGTGCTTCAATGATTATCTTTGATTTATCTTTTGCATAATTACAAAGTTCTGTAAAAACGCTTCCACAATCGTTCATCATCGCAACAATATTGCTACACAAATTAAACTGAGCTATATAATAGCTTGCATTAAGATAACAAGTTTCAATGCGCTTGCCGTTTGACGGTTTATTATTGATAATTTCCATCACCTCGGCATATGCAAAATCAATACATTCTTTTGCTTTATTGGTGAAGTATTCAATGTTAAAAGTATTATCCATTATTTTTAACCTCCTATCATTTGCACTCGTCTAAGAAATTATATTTTGATAACTTGCCGAAGTGAGTTAAATATTCATCATTCATAAACGCGGCAACTTCTCTAAATTCAACTTCTTCAATAAGGTCTGATACAAAGTAACAGAACATATCTTTGCTGTTATGCTGATGCAGTAAACCATAAGTGATTATGTTTTCTACTGTAGCTCTGAACATGAAATTTTCCAAACCGTTATATTCGCTTTGCAGGTATTCCATAAAACCTTGTTTGTTAAAACCTCTGTCATTCATTGTAATTACTCCTTTCATTTCTTTGTCTTTTGACGTTTTAATTATATCAAATCGGGCGGATGTTGTCAAGATATTTTACGTTGTATATTATTTTTTAATATTAAATTTTTCTGTCAAGTTTTCCATCTACTATACACATTATCTTTGTTTTTCAAAATCAAAGTTTCTTGTTGAGGCAAAAGAAAACCGTCAAGCCGAAGCCTGACGGTTAGCAATTACTGTTACTGGACAAGTAAAGGACAATGGTTTTTATCTCCAATCCAAACGATTACTTTTCCTGTTTCGGTATTTCTTTCTGCAAAGCAATAACTAAAGCCATCAGCACAGTAAATCCATTCCTTGTCTTTTGTTTTCTTTGCGGTATTTATAGTTTCACGATAACATTCATAGTTTCCATTTTTCCAAAAGTATTCAACGCAAATAGAAGCTGTGTTTTTATCTGATTTTAATTCGATAAATTTAATATTGATTTTATAATTGTTCATCTTTTTATGTGATTCTATGACGATTTTTCTAATTAAATCTACATCTTTCGGATAATTTTTCATGCTGATAACCTCCAATCTTTTTATACTAAGTCGGATTGCCCGTATTTCTTTTTCCATTCCTCACACTGTTTTTCAAGAACAGCCCTGTCATCGCTTCCGCCTCTGATTTCATCATCGCCTGCAACTCTTTCTCCACCAGGGAAGCGGTAACACGGGAAGCCGTGGTCAACTTCTGTGAATATCCCAATATACTCACAGCATCTAACATATTTCGGATATTTCATTTTGATAACCTCCAATCAATACCAATTATTAGCGTCAGCGTCTTTTAAAAATCTTTCCTTTGCTCTCTTGAACGCATCTATTGTGTCTTTTCCATAGCCTGCCTCGGTCAGATATTCAGCATACCCATACCCATTCACAAACTCACATTCTTTGAAGCAACTGCAAACGTCATAGTCGCCCTGATAGTTTATATGGTATTCATGGTTTGCCATTTCAGAATAGAAAGCACCCTCGGCAAAGTCAGCGTCCTTCATAAGCTCATCAAGCGGGTCTTCCTTATGAAGCCAAGCCCTAATAATCGGCGCATCTTTCTTGAGATAGAAGCCGCCTCCGCTAATCTTATAGATTTTGTCCGTGTCGTGAATTGTTAAGCCGCGCTCATTCATCGCCTTTTCAAACTGCTTATTGCTAAAAGCAAAGAATATCGGAAGCTCGTTAAATTCCTTTTGTCTCGCAGTTTTGTAGTCGTCGTAAGTAATAGTCATCAGATTTTCCTCCTTTATTATATTGTTGTATCTTTTGACAATATAAGTATAGCATTTTCCTGTTGTGGTGTCAAGATATTTTCCTTCGTTTATTAGTTTTTAATATTAGTAAAATCTGTTTCTGATTATCCTCTTTGCACTGCATTGTTCAGTTCGGTTTGGTGTAATGCAAGCTAAACTGAATAATCCGATATTGCAAAATCATAATTTAGTAAATCGTAATTTTGCAAAATTGAGTTTTTCTGTTTGGCTAATACAGAAAAACTTGATATTGAAAATTAAAGTCGTAAAGAAAAAAACCGCCTGTTACAGCGGATTTTTTCTATTATACTTTTTACCATTCTTCAAATTTTCGTTTTGGTCTCTCGTCATAAAACAAGGTGTAGCCGTTAATATATGGCTCAAATGTTTTCCGTTCTTTTACGTTTGTCCATTCAATAGTTTCTGTTACACCGTCAGCAAACTTTAAGTCAGCAATAGGTGTTACGTTGTACTCATTAAAATAAATTCTTACTGCAACAATATGGCGCATTAAAGTGTTATTCATAACTTAATTACCCCTTTTATTTTTTTTGGTTTAGTCAATAGGAGATACAAAGATAGTAGATTTGAAGATAAAAAACGGACGAAGCCCAATCACGCCGTAGTAGCTGACGTAGTAGATGCTACCGAGAGGCGACACACAAAGAGCTAATGAACTATCATAGTGAGGTAGTGTGCTCCAAGCCGTTGCAAGCCACCACCAAATATCTAACTTATATTTGTCAAAAATTTCTGTGTTTGCGCGGTAGAAGTCAAGAGTCGCAAGGCTGATTCGTGAAGTCATAGTGCCAAATACCTTTAACCCATCAAGAGTAGTCAGGTCTGTGGTAAATTCTAAAACATTATCATCACCAACAGCGGCAATTACCTGCGGCAGATATTCTTCCTTGAGAAGCGTTAATGCGTGACTCTTGCTAAAGTCGTTTGTGTTGTCGTCAAACTTTTCATCAGTATAAACTGCGTCTTTAGTCATAACAACAGCTTTTCCATCGCTCTCGGAGAACTTAATAAATGTGATTCCGCCAATCTCAAAAGTGCTTCCATCTTCGATTTTTGAAAGCTGGACGGTTTTTCTGTTTGCTTTGTTTACGAGGCTCAGAAGGTTTGCTCTTTCCTCTTCAGTCAGGTTATCCATATTGATTGTGATAGTTTCCATAATGCTTACTCCTTTGTAATATAGTATTTGTCTTTGTGACATCCTTATTATAACATAATTCAATAGTTTAGTCAAGTTATGTTATAATTTTTATAATTACCTTTTTCTGTTCAGATTCATCAAGAAATAATAGTTTTTCAAAAATAGATTTTTCTGAAATTTTCCACCAACTATTATTATTTTGCAAAATTGATTATTCTTGCGCCATGACGCAGAATTGTTCAATATCAAAAACTAAAAGCCACAACAGAAAACCCGCCTTTCGGCGGGTAACTGTTAATCCTCATACTCCCTTGAGAGTATAAAGTCATATCGTTCGCAGTCGTCTACAAAATCTGTGTCGGGATTATAAATCAGGTAAGTCAGCATCAGTGTACCGTCACTAATAGGAATACCCAAATCAAAGTATGAAATATAATTGTATTCTGATTCCGTGTTCAATATTCTCCCGTCACCTTTGGTTTTATTAACAACTTTTCCGATAACTCTTTCAACTATAAGCGTATTGCTTGCCGTTCTGGTTTCGAGGATTTCAGCGGTCAGCTCATCGGGATTATAAATCTTGAAATTTTCCAAATCTAATATGAAGTTTTCCTCTAATGGTTTATAGGGATATTGTTCATCAAGTGTGATTTCATCCATTGTGGTTTGCTCGGCTGGTTCGTTTACTTGCCCAACAGCATTGAAAATCGCGCCAACTGTTCCCAATAAAGACATCACAACTAATAGTGTTGCAAAAATAATAATAAATACCATAGTAAATTTATTCATGGTCTGCACCTCCTTTATAATCTCACGCCGTAATTCATGTTGATTTCAATATCTGTGCCGTCGAAATTGCCGCCCTGCTTTTTGAAGTGTTCCTTGCAATACTCAATAGCTTCATCCTCAGACTTGGTAAAGCGTCCGATTCCGCAGTAATAATATGTTTTGCCTGCATCAACACTTGTGTAAACCTGTGCATTGTGTGTGTACCCGTCAACAGGGAAGTACATTTTCTCGATTCCGTATCTGAATTTTATTTTGCTCATGTTTTCCAACTCCTTAATATATTATGTCTTTTGACAATCTAATTATAGCAAATCGTCGGTTGTTCTGTCAAGTATTTTCCCGCGTTTTATTAATTTTTAATATCTCAAATTCCTGCGTGATTTTCCTCTGCCTGGTCTGCTCGGCGCAGGATTCCTTTGTTTTCCAAAATCAAACTTTTCTGTTGAGCAAAACAGTTTTTCTTAATATTTCAAAATCAAATTTTCCACCAACTATATAACCCAATAAACGAAAATCACCAGAGCCGAAGCCCTGGTGATTCCCGCAAATAGAAAGGAGATTTATGAAAACAAATAAAAGTGGATGTCAAATTGTAAAAGCCTGCCCAATCTGCTCATAGTCAGTAGCAATAAATGGTTTCTGAAGATATGCTTCGATGCCGTTCATCAGAGCCTTCTCGATTGCGTCCTCATTATACTTGCCCTGTTTGTAACTATAGCCCCAGCGAAAAATCTTCATCAGCTCCGCAACTTTTTCAGCGGTAGTGCTCTTGTCAAAAACTCTTTTTAAAAAATCACAGTGCGCCAGCGCATAGTTATAAGCGATTTTCTGTTCGGCTGAACATACTCTAATGCTAACTTTAGATATTTTGTGCAACTTCATTTTGGTTTGCTCCCTTCGGTTTATTACAATCGTATTGTAGCACGTCCGCGTTATTTTGTCAAGATATTTTCCGCTATTCATTACTTTTTAATATCAGCGTTTTCTGCTCTCCGTGCGGTCGGCAAAGAGTTTTAATTTTGCAAAATCATATTTTTCTGTTGCTCCTGCGGATGCCAGCACAGAAATTTTCCATTTTTCAAAATTAAGATTTTCCGTTACTAATAAGCAATAAGAAAAACGCCGCCTGTTGGCGACGTTCTTCTTCTGCTCAACTATATCTTTTCTCTTTAGGAGGATTAATCTATTGTACGGTAAAAATAATCGAGCTGTTCACCCTTCAGATTTTCCCTTGCATAATTGTCGGCGGTCTCCCAGAGTTCATTGTAAACTTCCGCGTAGGCTTTATGCCCTGCGTTATAATGCTCCCAAATTTTCCAATTAAGAGCCATTACTAACTCTGTTAAGTAGATGTGGTTATTTTTCCAAGCTCTCATCGCTCTGCGGTAAGTGTCGCGGATTGCGGGGATGCCGAATCGGTCAGCGATAGAAAAGTCCATGTAGAAAGTAGTCTGAGGCTTGTAACCTGTGATTGCCTCGATATTCCAGTCTTTGTAAGTCATTGTAGCCATTTGTCAAATCTCCTTTGTTATAGTTTATTTTGTCTTTTGACAACCTTATTATAACAAATAGGTTTTTATTTGTCAAGATATTTTCCGCTATTTAATAATTTTTAATATTGCGTTTTTCTGTTGCCATGGTTCTGTCGCGGCTCGCCCAGCGCAAGGAATCTTTGTTTTTCAAAATCACGATTTTCTGTGGAGCTTCAACAGAAAAATCAAATTTTCCAAAATAAAGAATTATAGCGCGGTCGCGCAGAAAAGTGGGATATTTCAAAATCAAGTTTTCCGTTTACTATTAGCGGCAAAAAAAACAACCCGCCTTTCGGCGGGTCTGCTTTTGTGTTTTTCCTTATGCTGTAATTCTCGCTTGCTCTTCGGTCTCAACTTCCTGACTGCCCCAAAGATTTCTAATTTCATTCATTGTATAGGTTTTCTTGCCCTTCTTCACATAGTCCTCAGTGTGATAATACCATGCAGACTTGTTTTTGCTCCATCTGAACTTTAATTCCTTCAAGATTTCCTTGTACGGTTTAGTGTTACCAGAGAGCCAGAGCCACGAGCCGCAAATCTCAATAAGCACGTTTTCAAAGTGAATCAGCTTGTTGATGATTTCGATAAATTCAGCAGGCTTTTCCTTTACCTCGGTGTCGGTCGTGTAGACTTCACCCTTCGCGTTGGTGTGGGTATTCTTGAGCAGGTGGAATAATGTCTGATACTCGTTGTTGATTTCTTTCATGTCCTGTTCAAGTCCGCCAATGTCGGGATGATGCTCCATCGCTAACTTGCGGTACTGCTTCTTCAGCTCTTCCAGTGTACGCGGATTTTCAAACCATTTTGTTCTCATAATGACAACTCCTTTAAAAATATTTTATTGTCTTTTGACATCTATATTATAATGCCGCCCGTTCGTATTGTCAAGTATTTTTGCTGTGTTTATTGATTTTTAATATTTCATTTTTCTGTCCTGGTGCCTCGGTCGCCAGAGCGTCCGCAGGTCAGCAGGATTGCTTTGTTTTTCAATATTGAGATTTTTTGCTGAAGCTCCGCCTCGCGGTCGCTGGATTCCTTTATTTTGCAAAATCAAGAAAAACTGTTGCTCCCCAGCACGGGAGAACAGAAAAGTATAATTTTGAAAAATTAAGTTTTTCTGCGATGCCAGGCAAAAAGAAAAGCCGCCTCGGTCGGCGGCTCTCGCGTTGGTTAAATATCATACACTCCGTTCTCTTCTTGTCTCGCTAAGATAGCATCTTCATAATCAGGATAACTACAATTATAAGCGTTATAAGGTGAAGTCTTATAGCCTCTCAATCCATCGGTGCAAATCTTGCCGTTCGTGATAGCGTAACAGTTATTACACAGTCCATCGCAAATCTGATTCTTCCATTTACATTTAGTGCCGTAAATATCTTTTACATAGTCTGGTATAATAGTCATTGTTATAACCTCCTTTATATGTATTGAAGTCTTTTTAATCCCCAATCAGTTATTCTTTCTTTAACGTATTTTAATTCCCAATCTTCAAAACCCTCTTTGAATAAGTAGCCGAAAATCATCAAGGAATAATCAACTGCATCTTCAAATTGTAAAAACGGGTCGAATCTGTTAATCTCTTCGCCTGTCTCGTGTCCTTCGTGCATTAAGCAAACGAGGCAAGCGATTAGCTTTTCCGTATTAAGTGTATAAATACTTGCTCTTTCTTGAATTTCTTTTGTAGTCATAATCAAAATCTCCTTTGACAAATTTATTGTGGTTATAATATATCATAGACTTTGATATGCTGTCAAGTATTTTCAGTAAATCTATTAATTTTTAATATTCAAGTTTTCTGTTGCTCCTTCCCTGGTGCATGGTGCTTCAGGTTTCCTTTGTTTTGCAAAATTCAATTTTTCCGTTATACCCATATGCACGGTAGCAATTAATCTTTATTTTTCAAAATTAAGATTTATTGTTTACTCTCCACTGGTTGATGCAGAAATTATCCATATTGAAAAATATTGTTTTTTTGAATAATAGTATTTTCCTCTGGTCAGATAACTTGTCATATATTGCAAATTATCTTTTATATCGCCGTTTAACTTGCAGTATTTTACAAATTAACTACAATGGTTTTTCTCGCGTCCTCTCGCGCTCTCTGTCTCTGTTTTACGCTTTAATAATATCCAGTTATTCTTTTATTGATTCGTTCAATACAGGGCAATTCTCGCAATAATAAAGCTATGGTTTCACGGCTCAAATTTTCCATCAAGGGCAGGCAGTAAAAGAAGATTCAAATTTTCCATCAAGGCGGATGCTCCAAACTCTTTAACCTCGGTGATACAATAAATCTTTATTTTTCAAAATTATATTTTTCTGTTGCATTATCTTTTCCATAGTCGCCAATGAATATGATGTTATATAGTATATTATATCTTCCTCTTTTTTCCTCTTCCCTCTCTCGCTCGCCGTTCCACTGGTTGCCGTCCGCGTTTTCCTTGCTCGCCGTCGGTCGGTCAGAATTTCCCAATATTGCAAAATGAATTTTTCCAAAGTCGCCATAACAGATAATTATAATTTTCCAATATAGTGAATTTTTGTTCAGTGAAGTTTTCTTCAGCATAAGTAAAGCCCCGCAGGATTTTCCCGCAGGGCTGTCGGTCGGTTAGGCTGTTTTCTTTTTCCTCGGCTCAAATTTTCCTATTGCCAGCATAAAGCCAATAATAAATATTATTACTATAGCAGTAATATCTGTTTTTCCGTTCACCGTGTCAAGTATTCCACTAAATGATAATAGGATTGCAGAAGTCATAACAATTATTCCAGCCAGCCGCGTATAACGTGCAAGTCGTTTTTTTCTTTTGCTTTCTAACTTTCTTCGGCGGCTCTTGCGCTGAAGCTCAAGAAATTTCCGCCTCTCGTCAAGTCTGATATTTTCCAAGTCAAGGTCGTTTAAATAGTAGGTCATAATTTCCAGCTCCTTTGATTTCTGTTTGGTTTCTGTTTGTCTTTTGACATTTTCCATTATAATGCCGTAAAAGAATTTTGTCAAGATATTTTCCGTAAATCATTATTTTTTAATATCAAATTTTCCTGTTTGTCACAGCTCAAATTTTCCAAAATGATTGCCTGGTCAGATTTTCCTTCTTGACATCTTCCGCCAAGCAATATATGATTATTTTTAGAAATTGAAATTTTCTGCTTGCTCAGGTTGCTCCGCCGCAAATTTCCGCGATTTTGAAAAATAAAGAAATTCTGTAGGGACGCAGGCTGAAGCCAGGGAGAAGCCACAGAAAAAGATAATTTTGCAAAATTGAAAATTTTTGCGGATGCAGGCGGCTCAGACGCAGAAAAATTGAATTTTGAAAAATAAAGTTTTTCTGCGGGAGCACAAAAAAAAATGACCCGCCTTTCGGCGGGTCTGTCGGTCTGATTAGCGGCTGATGTACTTGTTGTAGATTTTGACTAACTTCTGAGCTGTGACCTGTGCTTTGTGCTTCCTGTAGCTGGTCTTGTTGGGGTATCTGGTGCTGTCCTTCGGCTCGTCGTTGAAGTGCAGGATGAAGTTGTTGATGATTGCGTCAACCATCTCGGTACAACATTTCGCCGCCTTCATGTACTGCTTCGCGCTGATGAACTTGCAGATTCTGAACTCGATTCTGTTGTCGTGCTGGAGGTTGATGAAGTTGCGGTGCTCGCTCGCGCTGGTGTACACGCTATAGCCGCAAGCCCAGCCGCCCAGTGCTCTTCCGAACAGCTCTGCTGTTGCTGTCCTGTTAGCTTCCATCGCTTCGGTGAGCGGTACGAACAGGCTGTTGCAGAATCGGCGGATATAGTCAACGGTGACTTCGTTGATGTGCTCTGTGTCGCCTATGTTCAAGTGAGTGCCGCAGTTGCTGTGGATGGTGTTGAAGTCGCCTGTTGCGTTGAGTCGCTCGACGGTCTCGCAGTCCTTGCTCAGTGCGTTGAGTCCGCGATAGATAGCAGTCTTGTACTCGATAGCAACAGTGCTGTCAGAAGTCGCCAGCCAGCCGCGCCCCAGGAACTCGATTCTTGCGCGCTCTGAGTCAGCCATAGACTCAAATTCAACGCCGTAGGTTTTGTTGTTGGCTTTGACTTTGCCGTGAATAGTCGTAGACTCAGCGTAGTAGCTGTCACGCCTGGAGGCGCAGTACGGACACAGGTACGCCGCGCCCATGCCGTGAGCGTCCGCGTATAAGCCGCCGCGGTCGTTTTTGTAGACGCGAACCATGCGCTCTACGTTGTCAGTGTGATGGCAGTTAGGATTGATACAGGTTGCAGTGATTTTCATAGCTAATCTCCTTTGCTTTGGCTCCCGTCGTGGGAGGCGGTTTGTTGTGCTTTCGACACCATTATCTTAGCACGAGCCGCGCCCAGATGTCAAGCTAAATTTTGCAAAATCCTGATTTTTTGCTTATATTCGTGCAATTTGAACAGTTGACACGGTTTATTTTTGCGGTCTTTTGTGCAATATTCACAAAGCCTCTTTCGTCAATTTGCACAATTAGCAGGTAGGTTATTTGTGCAGTTTGCTATCTGTCATCGCCCTGGTGCCTGAGCGCGAACACGGGCGTAAATTTGCTATTAGTTTTATTATAATAACATAATTTGCACAAAAATTTTGGTCTGTCGCAAGCCCTGGTGAAGTCGTCAAAGTACGAAAAACGGTACTCTGAAAAGCGAGAAAATGTGAAGATTTTTCACCAAAACGAACCAGACGAAAAAAGACAGGAGAGCTATTTAAAATTTATTTTAAATAGCTCAACTTCGGTGGATGTGAAAATTTTTCACCACTTCCCGAAGCAAAAAATCTTGATTTTTCAAAATCAAGAAATTCTGATGAAATCCCTGTTTTATTACCTACGGTAATAACTCTCGGTAACTGAAGGTTTTGCAAAAGGCTACAGTTACCACGGAATTATGACGGTTAGCTTTAGCTAACCGCTCACGAACCAACCTACGACGGGGGTAGGTTTACATCTCCAACCTTTCTTCTACCCTTAAACCTCTTAATAGGAGCTATCCCCTAAACTCCCAAAAATTCACTTCTCTCCGATTCTCTTTTCCTTATTCCTCACTATCCCAAAAAATGATAGGTTGCAACTTAAAAACGAAGCCACAAACCGAATAAAAATAACCTACCGTAAAAATGGCAGGTTGATTTTTCTCATCGGCTGATGCTCGGCAAAGCCGTAAAATACAGGTCGAAGGTTTATTCTTTTAGCTTATACCCTTAATTTAACTTGCAAGCTGTAAAAGTCTGATATAATTATACGCCCGAAAATTGAGTAATCGGGCTTAATTTTTTACCTCGTGTTTCTTGTGGTTTGGAATAGGATTGCCAGCTTTTTGATTCAAATTCAGCTCGAATTTGCAAAATTGAATTTCCGAAGTGGACGTACCTATTATCAACTTTAGTTAATTATTATATTAGTTAATAATCTCAAGTTGATAATAGGTTATATAGTATATGATTATATTAGATATAATAATTAACTAATAAGGTATTCTATTATAATATATTATATATACCTATATATATGTCATTTTTGGCGTGAGTTTGTACGCAAGTTTGGCGTGTTTTTGTTTTCAGAAATACGCAACTTTTTATAAAATATTTTTATTATACTATTGACATTTGCTGTAATTGTGATATAATATTAGTGGAGGAACGTCTACTTTTTCTCCCTGTGGCTTCTGTGCCACATTTATTTTGAGTTATAACATATTTTTATTGAACAATAAAGTTTTGTTATTATGTGCTGTTGGCACATCTGTAAAGAACGAAAGAACGAATGGAGGTGGATAGCCGTTGGAACAGAAGGCGAGCTTAAAGCTGATTTATAAATTGCACACTTCTCAATTAAAGAAGGCTAAGTGGAATTTGACCCTACCCCTTACTGTTGCTATGCGTGACTATCCTGAGAACGTGGTATCAATAAGCGATAGCCAACTGCTTCGCTTTATTGACGAACTTAATGGAGTAGTAGACTATGACGTTAAAGTTAAGTCGCTTCAGAACAGAATTAAGCGTGAAAAGAAAAGAGCTAAGACCGCTACGGACTTAGCCAAATGCAGAGCGAACATTAGAAGTTTGTATGAACAGCTCTATTCTTTGCAATTCCAACCTGACTATCTCTGTGTGGTGATGGATAAACCAAAGGACTACGATAAGGCTGAACTCGGATTTAAAGTAAACGGCATTTCATATAAGCGTTTTCTCGGAACGAACGGCGGAGTTAAAAAGCGTACTATCACCTACGTTAATGTGAAATTGTATGATGAGCTTAAACGGCGAATGGATAACGGACGAAATATGAATGTCCCTCTTGTACCTGCAAAGCTCGAAGCCTATCAAGGCTTGCTGTGTTCTGGCTCTACCCCTATTCCTGAACCTGCTGGCATTATTGTTGTTAAAGATTGCATCACGCATTTCAAAGATAACGTGATAATGATTAATGACGAACAGGCAGGCGACCCCGTTTTAACTAAGGTTGACGGTTACGAGGTCGAACACAATGATTCTGACGGATATGGTTTAATGCTCCCATCTTATTCTCGTAAGGTCAATAAATATCTTACTGGCGTTGACGACACCATATCGGGTATGAATACTCGATACGCATGGACTAAGGGCATGGTTTACACCTTCGACTTTGTTGAGTTTGCGGAACAGGTTGCAGACACATACGAGATTGTTGACGTTTGGGGAACAAAGCGTGACGTTCGTAATGCGGAGGTCATACTTACGGAATCCATGCTCAAGCTGTGGGATAGTTATGATAGCTGGGAGGACTTCTACCGTAACTGTCAAGAAAACCATTACCAATTCTCTACTCCAAAGATAACGCCTGATAAATTAGAGAACGTTCGCAATACAAATTATCAATTCCTTCAAAGCTATGAATTTACGGACGAGGAACTTCAAGAACTTTGCAAACCAACGATTGACGAGATTGCTGACGTATTAGGACTTGACTATCGCAAGAGCTTAACATTTCTTGCTGGCTTTGGTCTTAATATCAATAACGTTATGTGTGGTGAACTTGACCCTTGCATTAAAGCGTTGATGATTGACCGCCGTTTGATTAATGACTCTTATATTCGCCACAAGATTTGGAACATGATAATGAAGCGTATAGAAATGGCAAAACGCGGCGCAATTAAGATTGACGCTAACTTTGCTATGATTTCTGGCGACCCCTATGCTTTGGCACAAAGTATGTTTGGGATTGAAATTACTGGTCTGCTTAAAGCTGGGGAACTTTATCACAAGTATTGGATTGATAAGGGCGCAACAGAGCTTGCTTGTTTCCGCGCTCCGATGACGTGTCACAATAACGTTCGCAAACTGCGTTTGGCAAATACGGAACAGATGGCGCATTGGTATCAATATATCAAGACGGCTATTATTCTTAATGCGTGGGACACTACTTGCGACGCTATGAACGGTTCGGACAAGGACGGCGATACAAACATGGACACGGATAATCCCATAATCTTGAAGCGCACAAGAAATGACCCTACTATCATTTGCGTCCAACGTAAGGCTGAAAAGAAAATCGTAGAAGAGTGTGACTTTATTTCTGCGAACAAACTTGCCTTTAATGACGACATTGGTACGGTTACGAATTATGTGACCTCGATGTTTGAAGTCAGAGCAGGATTTGAAAAAGGAACACTTGAGTACGAAGAACTTACATACCGCATTATGTGTGGGCAACTCCTTCAGCAAAATTGTATTGACCGCGCAAAAGGAATTATTGCAAAGTCTATGCCTGAGTATTGGTACAGTATAAGAGATAATCTGCCTAAAGACGGTGACGATGCAGATACTTTGAAGCGCAAAGAATTTGACCTTAGAATATCTGCGGCTCATAAACCCTATTTTATGACCTATGTATATCCTCGACTGAGAACACGCAATCGGCAGTATATGTCTAACAATGACTATGGTGCTGTTATGCGCTTTGGCGAATACGGTATAGACTCCATTAGTGACTTATATTCTTATTCGCCCAAGACTCCTGAAATGGTTGATTATTTGTACCACTACGAGGATAACGTAACTGTGGGATATAACCCTTGTGTGGTAAACCGTATCTGCTGGATATTTGAAAAGCGTTTTAATAACTACCTTCGTAAAGAACCGCCTGCGGCTCACTTTGATTCTAACTCTTTGAAAAGCGGAGAGCAGTATAGCCGCGCTAATTATGATTCTATTTTGAAGTTGCACAAAGAATATCAGAATCGAATAATCAATATTCAAAGCAACGCATCAGCCGAGAAAGACGATAATGACCTGTCTGTTCGTATGCAGTTTGATATTTTGGCAAGAGAGTTTAGACGCGAGTGTGAACAAATCTGTCCTAATGAAAATGAGCTTTGCGATATTATTATCGACATTTGCTATTCCAAAGAAGGCTCAAAACAATTCGTATGGGATATGTGTGGAGAAACTATCGTGACAAACTTACTTAAAAAGTTTGATGGAATTTACCACTATCCCCAACATACTGACGATGATGAATACGACTTTACATACTGCGGTGAACGTTTTGTGATGGTTGAAGGTAAGATGGAGGATGACGATGAGAATTATATTGAATGAGAAATCTTTTGCTGAAGAATGTATTGAAAATAAGACGCTGGGCGAAAAACCATACTACACGCTCGGTGTGTTAGCAAAGTATTATTATAAATATCACAACTTACGCAAGGTTAAGATTATTAAGACGCTCACAGCTTTTATAGAGAATTACTATCCCCCATATCACTATTCAAAAGCTATGTGGGATGAATCCATTGAACGAATTGCAAAACACGCTGGCAAATATCCCCTCTATGAGATTGATGGCGTATGGGTAACAGACAAAGAACTTGCAAAGATAGATGAGCTTCCTAATAAGGTGTTGCGTAGATTAGCCTTTACCCTACTTTGTCTTGCAAAGCTCAATCATATTCGTACATATAGTAATCACGGTTGGGTCAATCAAGATGCAAAAATCATTTTTGAGTTGGCGCGAATTGACTGCCCAAAGATTGAACGCTATCGAAAGCTGGGAGAGCTTCGTCAGCTCGGTTATCTTGAATTACCAAAGGCAAATGATAACTTGAGCGTGAGAGTGACCTACATGGACGAAGATGCAAAAGACGGTTTATTTATTTCAGACTTTCGTGAACTCGGCTATGAGTATATGAAACTAAAAGGCGTTAATCTTATTCGATGCGCTGAATGTGGTGTGCTTACTCGTGGCAATAAGAACGGCACAAGAAAGTATTGTAAGAATTGTGCAACATATAAACCAAAGGATTATAAGACCGTTACTTGTATTGACTGCGGAAAAACCTTTAATGTATTAGGCAATAATCGGCGTACAAAGAGATGTTCAGACTGTCAAAACAGTGCAAACAAAGAGAAAAAGCGTGTATGGAAACAGCAGAATAATTCTTGAGTAGAAATTTATATTTTGAGATGGCTATTTTTATTTGTGCATTTTGCATAACGATTGTTCCCATATTTAGGGCATTTTCAACAACGTTATACTATATGTAGAAAAAATACCCCCTTTCTAATATGAAGGGAATAATAATAAATAAAATCCCTTGTTGTTCTCATTTCTTTATTCTTTCTCTTTTTTTTTCTTTGTGAAGGGTAGCTGGTGTGGCAATAGTTGCATCAGCTACGACACTAATTATAAATTGAATTGTATCATCACAGTGATACGATTATATATCGCGGGATGGAGCAGAGGTAGCTCGTCAGGTTCATGTCCTGAAGGTCGTGTGGTTCAAGTCCCACTCCCGCCTCCAATAATACAATACCCTTTGCGGGTCATATAAATCTCGCCATTATTGGCGATAAACTAAGTCAAATATAAAAATTAATTAAGGATGTGTTCATTATCAAACAGATTACTAAGGAAGAAATGAAGAAGTTAATTGAGAACGGTTACATTTACAATACAGCAAGAGGCTTTAAAGACAGCCGTGGTAGAGAAGTTGGTTTTCGTAATACTCGCAATAAGAAATTCATTGATGATAAGTTTGCGAATATTGCAAAACAATTATGAGGTGTTAAATGATTTTTGATGATTATTCTGTTGCATATAGTCTCACGTTAAGTGATAAGTATGAGATTGAGGACGTTGAAAACCGTAGACTTCGTTTGAACGATACAGTTGACGATGGGGTATTAGATACTATTGCCTATCTCATTCTTAGATATAATCGCTTAGACGAGAATATTGAGCCGCAGGAACGCCAGCCGATTATTCTTTATATCAATTCCGATGGTGGTGAAACATCAGCGGGATTCGGTTTGATTGATATTATTCTCAACAGTAAAACTCCTATATATACTGTTAATCTTGCTAAAAGCCATTCTATGGCTTGCTTAATCTTCTTAGCTGGTGATAAGCGATATGCTCTTAGTCATTCTACGTTCTTACTTCACGATGGTAGTGCTGGGCTTTTTAGCTCGGTTGGTAAGATGCAGAATTTTATGGACTTTATCAAAAACCATCTTGAGAAAGAAACGAAAGATTTTGTACTGTTAAGAAGTAAGATTAGTGATGAAGAATACGATAAGAAATATTATAACGATTGGTGGTTTTCAGCCCAAGAGGGAAAAGATATTGGTGTAGTTGATTATATCATAGGCGAAGATTGTCCTATGTCCGATGTTGTGTAAGCCTCCATATTGTGAAATTAGGGAGGAAGAATTTGTGATTGATGCGAATGATTATTTATTTACACAGCTAAAAGACGGAGAGACAGAGCTTGAATACTTATGGCGATTAGGACAAGCTAAAGATAATGGATTAATCAATATTGATTGGAACGATGTCGCTGACCTTATCAATAAGGCTTTTCGGAGCGACGAGAGCGAATACCGCACAGAGGCTTCCTATCGCAAACCTTATCAGCAGGCGAATCGTTTTTATCTTGCTGGAATATTTAACAAGTTTTCTGAAGAAGAATACTTGAAGTGGCTTGAGGACGCTAAATACGAGATACGCAAAGAAAAGTATCAAATGCACGATGAACGTGTAGCTCGGAATCGTATTGAGCGTGAAGAAGCTCGGCGTATATCAATGGTTGACATTGTGAAAAGTGCCATTGATACATACAAGCCTATTAACTTTGACTATACGCCAAATCACGTTAAGGACAGTGATAAAGATTTAATCATTCACTTAACAGATATTCATTATGGCGTTGATATAGATACACCACTTAACAAATGTAATTCAGATATAATTGCTGATAGATTAAAACTATTCCTTGATGAAATTGCTGATGCTGTGGAGCTGTATAAGCCACAGAAAGCATATCTCATTATTGGCGGCGACCTTATTCAAGGATTGATACACCTTAATGCGCGATTAGAAGCTAAGGAACATATTGTAGACCAAATAATTCACGTTTCGGATTTAGTAAGCAACTTTATATTTGAATTAAGCAAGATGTTTCAATCTGTCGAGGTTCATTCTACCGCTGGCAATCATTCACGAGTAACAGAAAGCAAGGAACATACTTCGCATGGCGAAAACTTTGATATGCTTGTGCCGTACACTTGCAAGAAAGATTTGAAAAATGTCGAGAATGTTCATTTTGTAGATAACTACCTTGACTACGATATTGCAAACTTCACTGTGCGCGGTTGGAACGTTTATGCAACTCACGGCGACAAAGACACACAAAAGTCTGTAGTTTACAATATGACAAAGTTTGCTCGTAAGGCAAGACTGCCATTACCTGATATGTGCTATCTTGGACACAGACATAAAAACGGATATGACACAGTAGATGACGTTAAGGTTATCGAATCGGGTTGTGTTGACGGCATGGATAACTATGCGATTTCAAAACGATTAGTTGGTATGCCAGAACAGACGATAACTGTTGTGACAGAACAAAACAGAATAAAAGCACTTATTGATGTGCAACTATATTAAGTAACAGACCCCAGCAAGCCTCTTGACAATGCTCAAACTGCTGGGGTTTTTTATATTTATTATGAAAGAATAAAGGGGATAAGTTCAATATGACAAAGAAAGAAATGATTGACCGTATTGCCATTTCGACCTTCTTACCAAAAGACGATTGTGAAAGGGTAATTGACGGTTTTATAGATGAGGTTATTAATTCTTTACTTAATGATGACAAAATCGTGATTAAGGGATTTATGACTATGGAGACAGGACGACTTGCCGAAAGAAAGATTTACAATCCAAACAAAGGCAAGCTGACTATTGCACCAGCCAAAAAGACGGTGCATTGTAAGATGAGCAAAAGTATAATTGATATTTTGAATAAAGAGGATGAGGATTAAGAATGACTGTATTACAAATACGCCAGATTGAAACACTGGCTGAATATATGATTGCGGGAGCGCGAAATGGTAAGTATATCGTTTCCGTGCTTTTCTATTATGAAGCGATAGATTTAATGCGAGAGCTTATGCGATACAAGGAGATTGTTCCTGTATCATTTGAAATCACTGAGCCTGAATGTAAAGGCTATGACGGTGAATATTATGTGTCGCTTTATGGTTATGATAACGAATATGATGATAGCATTTATCTCAGTGTTGAGCCAGTGTTTTACAAAGGCAAAATGCTCAAGGCAGAAGCGGAAGTGACTTTAATTGACGGCGATGCTCGTAGTTCAATTCTTAAAGACGTTCCCGATGATTCTTGCCTGCAATTAGATTTTGACGCATATAAGGAAGAGTGTGAAAACATAACAAGCAAGAGTGACGCAAAAGACCCATACGGAGCTTGTATAATGCTATTCAAGTGTAATGACAATGATATACAAAGTATTAAAGAATTATTTTAATTAGTTGAAAATGAATTTAGGCTTTTGCCTTTCGGTTTTAGTTGAGAATTAAAGGGAGGTGCTTAGTATGGCAAAAAAGAAAAATAATTCTACTCAAGATGAAAATGAAGTAAGTTGTTCGTGTTATCATTGTGGAATAGAATTGGAACAAGATAGATTCCATACATCAAACAGCACTTTCTTTGAGGGCTTGGGTTATCTGCCAGTTTGTAAAGATTGTTTACAGAGAATCTTTAGCCATTACATTATAAAATACGGTGATACAAAGCGAGCCATACAGCGTGTCTGCATGGCTTTTGATTTATATTATGACGAGCGAATTTTCAAAAGCACTGATACTGGACAGCCCGATATGCTGGGGGCGTACATTAAACAATGTAATATGGTTCAGTATAGAGGAAAGACTTTTGATACATCGTTGGAAAAAGGATTTTTATTTGCCGATGAAAAGACAGCCGAGGCAGTCGAAACAGCTATTGAAGAGTCGCCAATTATTGACGAGCCTGATAATGATATTGGTATTGATAGTAAGGACGATAGCGGCGGTAAGGTTAAACAGGTTGACATCAAACGATGGGGCGACGATTTTGACCCCATAGATTATACTACGTTAAATAGTCAGTACAAGCTATTGAAACAAGCAAATCCAAAATGTGATAGCAACCAAGAGAACGGTATTATTGATTTATGCTACATTCAAATGTTAAAGATGAAAGCATTACGAGAAGGCAACATTAGCGACTTTAATAAATTATCGGAAAACTACCGTAAAACATTTTCTCAGCTCGGTTTGAAAGTTGGCGAAGAGGAAGAAAAGAACGAAAACGACACTTGGGGAACTCTTGTACAACAAGTCGAGCAATATGTTCCCGCTGAAATTTATGTCAATCAAAAGCTGTATAAGGACATTGATGATTTAGATTATTATGGAAGATTTGTAGGTCGTCCACGAGATAATATTCTTCAGAAAACTACGGAGCGTGACCCAGAATATTACGTCCACGAGGAAGACGGTGATATTGATGTTGACTGATATTGATTTAGCTCAACGTAAAGAATATAAGCCGTCCGAATTATTTGATGAATTTCAGTTAGATGCTTATAAGCAAATGGCATCGACAAGCTATCTGAGCGATAAACAATTCTTTCTTAACTTTATTGAATGGAATACTTTTTTTCGTAGAAACTTCCATAGGTATGCTATGGACGGATTAAAGATACCGTTATACCCTTATCAATCGCTAACAATGTATGAATTGGGTATAAACAACAGTAATGTTATTGTCGCCGCCCGTGGTGATGCTAAGTCACTGTTGATTGCTTTGTACGGCTGTGAGCGAAGCATACTTTATCCAGGTAGTAAGACTTTGCTAACGTCCGCAACAAAAGGTCAGAGTGAACTTATTGTAACCGAAAAGATAGAAAGCGAACTTATGGCATGGTCTCCGATGTTAGCGCGAGAGATTGAAAGCATAAAGAGCAACCAAAATAAAACCGTTGTTAAATTTAAGAACGGTAGTAAAATCACGGTCGTTGTTGCTGGCGAAAGTGCCAGAGGTAATCGTTCTAATGTTATCGTTCGTGAAGAGTTTAGACAAATTCAAAAGAAAACGGATGACGCTATTCTTTCTCCGTGTCAGATATTAAGAAAGCCTCCGTATATGTTGAAGAATCCATACTATCAAAGTATTCCGCAATTAAAAGAACAGCCCGTAGATATTTACATATCCTCAAGTTGGTATGACGATGGGCATTGGATGTGGAAACTGGTAGATGATACTTGGAAACAAGTACAAGAAGGCAAACCGTCTTGTTTATTAGCGTTTGACGAAGCTGTTGTATTGAAACATGAAATAAAGTCGATGGAGCAGTTGCTTAAAGAAAAGCGCAAAATCGACCCGCTTTCGTGGGCGTTAGAATACTTAAATATTCGACTTCAAGAAAACAAGTCGGCATATTTCAAATATACCCTATTCCAACAGAATCAACGAAGTAAGCACGTTTTCTATCCTCGTAATAATTTGGATTTTCGTGCAGGACGCAAAAATCCTTATGCCATTCCGAAACAGCATAACGAGATTAGAATTATATCGTGTGATATGGCTTTCGTTGTTGGAAATAAAAACGATAATTCGATTTTCTCTTGCCTGCGTTGTTTGCCTGAAAAGATAACTTTTACCAAAGAGGGCGCAGACAATATTGATATGGATAACGGCTTCAGAGTATCAATCCCATATATGGAAGGTATGCTCGGAGGCGGCGGCGACGGTATCAAACAAGCGTGTCGTATCAGACAGCTTTATGAAGATTTTGATGCCGATTACATTGTACTTGACTTTAGAAACGGTGGCTCTGTCATTTATTCCCTTTTAGCAAGGGCTTTATATGACGAAGACCGTGGTGTGGAATATTCACCATTGGCAATTATGAACGGCGACGATAAGACGTTCAAAGATAAAAAGCTACCCAAAGTTGACGGAGCTAAAGAATGTATTTATTGTATCAGTGCTTCTAAAGCGTTGAATAGTACAATAGCCCAAACGTTTAGACAGCGATTAGCTGAAGGTCGAATTGATTTATTAGTTGGTGTTGAACAAGCCAAAGAAGAAATACTTTGCAATATCAAGGAGTATATGACTACACCCGATGCGGATGAGCAGATTTATTATGAAAAGCCATTCCTTGAAACGCAAGCTATGATTAGCGAAAGCATCAACTTGGTATATGAAAAAGATTTACAATCGGGAGCGATTACTATTTATGAAACCGCTTCTAACAGAAAAGATAGATACACGAGTGTAAGCTATGGCGTATATTTTGCTTCATTATTGGAGCAGAGCCAGCTTATACAAGCTGAAGAATACGAATATAGCACATTCATCAATTAGGAAAGGAGGGTTGTGCTACTATGTCAAAGAATAAGAATAACACCAATCCTTCTTCGGGAAATAATCAAGGTGCTTCATATGAGGTGAACTCATTTTATAACAATGAAACAAATGCTCTTACTGGCGCGGATATTTCAATGTTTTATTTTGGCGTAAATATACTTGACGCATATACACCAGAAACGCTTATGTCGCTTGTAAAGAATCCTATGGTGAATAACAAGCTGTTGCGAGAATTATCTTTGAGGCTTTATGGAACTAACGGCGTATTTAGAAACGCTGTTGATTATACTGTTGCATTACCAACTTTAGCAAGCGTAGTTGTTGTTAAAGATTATTCGGGTAAAAAGAATACTAAGCCAAGAATAGATAATAAAAAAGCAAACAACAAATTGAAAACCGAAGCGGTATTAAAAGATGTGCGTCATAAGGAAATTGCAAGAGATTCCTTATTAAAAGATATGGTTGAGGGCGTGTCGTTCTATTATTACGAAACGAATAAACAAAAGCCAGTAAACGATAAGTTTATGACAGACTACGATATAAATGATATGGTAGAGATAAGCCAACAATTTGAAAGCAACACTTCAATTATGGTATTGCCAACAAATTATACGCGGATAGTTGGCATGAGAAATTCATCATATGTCATAGCATTTAATTTGGAATACTTTTTGGAGTTTAACAGTAAGACACAAGAAAAGAAATTACGACAATTCCCGAAAGAAATTAGAGATGCCTTTAACAAAAGAAAAGTTGCTAAAAAAGGAAAGACTGACTACGGTAATTGGCTTGTATTAGATTGCGACCATACAATAACAACTAAGGCAGGTTCAAAACGAGAAGAGCCGTGGGGTCGTCCTATTGTCTTGGCGGCGATTGAGGATATTCTTTATGGTACTTATTTTACACAGACAAAGCGTAATATCCTTAATGAAATGAACAATAAGATTGTTTATCAAACATTCCCTGAAGGTAAAGAAAAAGGCACATCGGGATTAACTCAAAAGCAACAAAAGGAACAACACGAAGCTGTCAAGAGTGCAATACTCAAGAAGAACAACCGAGGGGGTACATCTGTATTCTCTGTTGCCGCTGGCACAAAAATTAATACTATTGATTTTGCCAACTCGGATATGTTTGACAGCAAATATGAAGCTGACCTTAATGATAGAATAGCACTTGCTTTAGGATTCGCGGCGAGTGCATTAAACGGTGTTGGTAGTGGTAGTTATTCTGCACAGCAAACAAACCTTGAGCTTGTGTCTGCACAAGTATTTCAATGGTTAGAGCAGTTTACAAACGAGCTGAACAAGTGTATTGCCGCTAACACTGTCAAAGACAAAAAATATCCAACAGAGGTATGTTATTTACCTATCACATATATAAGCGGCTCTAAAGTCGTTGAGAACGCAAAGAATCTTTATCTGCAAGGTAAGGGTTCTCTTATTTATTGGATTAGTGCGTGTGGTATTGACCCAGACGCATATCTCGCATTGATGGATTATGAATTAGAGAATGATTTTGAAAACCTCTACCCTGTTCATCAGACAAGCTATACACAATCCAGTAAAGATAATAATAGTGGGCGACCAACTACGGACGACCCATCGGATAATACAGTTAAGTCACGGGCGAACGATGGGAATAATTTACCATCGCCAAGTGACAACGAATAATATAATAAAAATATTATTTCATCAGCAGGAGAGCTGTCTTCGGATAGCTCTCTTTTTATATATAACACACGGAAAGGCGGTGAAATCGTATGAAAAGATTTGAAATTTCAAGTAAAGCAGATAAAGACGGGATGCGGAATTTCAAAATAGTTTTACATACCATATTTCCTGACTCCTGTGTAGATGAAGAAAATCAAGTAGGAACAGAGTACCAAACCAACGGTATTACTTGGATTGAGGAATATTGTGAAAAAGCGTTGCCATCTATGATTGGCAAGAGTGTTCGCGTGGAGTTCATTGATAAAGAAAGAACGGAAATAGCGGGACACGGTGAGACTGGAATTGCACCAGACGGCACACCTACATACGAAGACGCAGTAGTGGTTGGCACATTCAATAAAGTTTATATTGATGATGTCGAAGGCGACGACGGTGAGCCTATCCGTGCGGCTATAGGCGAAGGTACAATAGATGCTCAATGCTACCATAATTTTTGTACCAAATTAGATGAGGATATTGCCAATGATATTTTACCTTATGGAAGTGTTGAAATCATGCACGATAAAGACCATGAGGGAATTGGTTACTTATATGGATATAAAGAACTTGGCAGAATACCGACCGAGTTTGTGTATTCTGGTTATGCGTTGTTAGGCGTTATGCCTGCTGATTACAACGCAAGATTACTTGAATTAAACAACCAACATAAGGAGGAATTACATATGGACAAGGCTGAAATGAAGGCTTTTGCTACTGAAGTAGCTTCTGAGATTTCTAACCAACAGGCTCAGATTGACGCTTGCAAAGCTGATTGCGAAGCGAAGATTGCCGAGGCTAATGCCGCTACTGAGGCGGTTGTTACCGAGAAGAATGAAATTCAGGCTACTGTTGATGAGCTGAAGGCGGCACTTGAAAAGGTGCAGGCTGAATATAAGGCACTCAACGAGAAGTATGATGCGCTTTATGAAGAGCGTTGTGCTCTTGAAAAGGCACTTGGCGAAGCTAAGGCTAAGGAGCGTCTTGCCGAGCTGGATGCGGCTATTGAGCCGTTTAGCGAGCAGGAGCAGGCTTACGCTGAAGCTGAGATTGAGGCTTACAAAGCTGACCCCATCAATTCTGAGGTCAATTCTGTAATAAGCAAGATTTATGAAGGCATCGGTAAATCGGCAAAGGAAAAGGAAGACGAGGATGCTAAAAAGGCTGAAACTAATTCCGCAAATACCGATTTTGACATTTTCGGTGCTGTTGAAGATACAGATGTCGAGCAGGGTGCTGACTTCGATATGTATGCTTAATAACTTATAAGGAGGAAAAATACTATGATTAAATTTGAAACTCTTGGTATGTATAGTGTTGCGAAGAACGAGCCTACTCTGACTTCTTTAACCGACATCCAAAATTATTCTTTTGTTACTGTCGATGGTATTCTGTACCTCGTTTCTCAGGAGCAGAGTGGTGACAAGCAGTACGCTAAGGATTATACCATCAAGGCTGGCGAGTTTTTCAAGGGTTATGTTGTAGCTTCTCTGGCTGATAAGAAGCTCGTTATTGATGGCAAGCATATCGCTTATGATGATGGTAAGGGTTATAGCGACCTTGCAAAAGACGATATCCTTACTCTGAATGGCGAGAACAAGCTCGCGGTTGCTCTTAGTGCTCCCGCTTCTGGCGTTTATTTTGTTATTTCTGATGTAGATGTTACTCTGACCGAGCCTGCGATTAAGGCTTACGTTAAGGTTGCTGACAACACTGGTACTGCTACTCTGGCTGGTCTTACCGATGTTGATACTACTGGTGCTACCAACGGTCAGGTTCTGAAGTATGACGGTACTAAGTGGGCACCAGCGGCTGACGCTACCGAGTAATCAATTCTTTAAGAAAGGAAGGTAATTAACTATGACGCAAGTTGAATTAAATATGTGCAAGATTGATGATAAGCAGGCTTATCAGGGCACTATGACTAAAAGCTCCCCCATCGTTGAGGTGTTTAGTGCTATGGCTAATGAGGGTTCTGTTGAGGGTCTTGTTGGTAAGTACGGTAAGGCTAACGTAAATGCTACCGTTGCTCACATTAAGGGTCTTGGCGAGCGCATTGGTGCTGGCGACGCTTCCGCTATGGTTGAGCTGAATACCGTTAGACGTTTTGTTCTTGAAGCTCCCGTTATGGAAGAGCTGAAGGCTCTGAGCGTTTTCGGTTCTTATGAGAATGTTGCTTATGGCGAGTCCGTTGAGCGCGAGGTTTACAATCGCGGCGGCGAGTTCTCTCGTGAGCAGGCGGCTGGCGGCGACGTGGTATTCCCTGTGACTTCCACCAATACTTATCCCGTTCCGTTCTTCACCGTTTCTGGTGGTTTTGCTACCGATTATCGCAAGCTCCAAAGTGGTGATATGACTGCTGAGAACGAGGGTCTTCAGGCTGTTCGTACCGACATTCTGAACAACGCTCAAAAGCGTATTCTGAAGACTATTATTGCCGCTATCAAGGCTGGCGATATTAAGCACGTTTATGAACACGCTGGTCTTACTAAGACTGGTGTTGATAAGGTTATCAGAGACATCCGTAGATATGCTGGTAAGGCTACCGTTCTGGGTGACATCTCTCTGACCTCTCAGTTTAATGATTTTGCTGGCTATCAGGCTACCATTAACTCTAAGGACATCCTCGGCATTTCGCAGAAGATTCTTGACGAGATTGCCGCTAACGGTGCTCTGTCCAACTACAATGGTACTATCATTAACACTCTCGACAATACTTATGACTTCTATCGCTTTGTTGGTACTGGCGACAACAAGAATTATGCTACCGTTTATCCAGAGGGTATCGGTCTTGTTCTGCCTGTTGGTAAGAAGTCTCCTGTTGCCACCTTCTCTCGTGGCGGTCTGACCTCCTTCTCTGGCAACGACGTTGCTACTGGTAAGGTTCTCACTCGCTTCGACGTCGAGGTTGCTGGTGACGTTGCTCAGGGTCGTGAGGGTGAAGTCGGTCTCATCATCGACTCCAACCTTGCTGGTCTCTAATATCAGTATTGAGATAATAATAGCCCCACGTTTCGGCGTGGGGCTTAATTGTAGTGAGGTAGTCCAATGACAGAAAAAGAATATTTTTATTGTTATTCATATCGTCTTCACCACTTCCTTATGGCGTTTGACGAAAAATGCCACGGTTCTGATTTACACCCCAAGACCAAAAACAGGTATTGGAAATTCAAGAAATCGGAAAGGCTGGATAACATAATCAAATTATATAACGAAATAAAATTCACGAAATTTAGTTGACAACGTAAAACTTACAAATAGTTGAAATGAGGTATTTATTATGGCTAATAGACGAAATGAACAGATTTTAGAAAATGAACCAGAGGTTCAAGAGCAAGAGCTTAATTTAGATAAAAAGGTTACTGTTAAAAACATCTCGGATTGGGATGTTGGTTTTAAAAGAGAAGTTGAAAACGGCGGAGATGTATCTATTGCGCCTTTTGGTACAGCACGTCTTTCACGTCTTGAGATTATTGCACAGTCACAAAACAATAATGCTTTGTTCAATGGATTAGGTGATGGCGAACACGCTACATTATACATTGATGATGCACCTACTCGCGTTGAGCTTGGATTTGAAAGTGCAAACGGCAAGAAAAAGCAAGTAATCTTTTCGGATGATGTTGTTAAGAAACTGTTTAAGATTGACAATCAAGAGGAATTTGAAAAGGCGTATTATAATGCAATCAGGACGAGAGCTGAAAGGAGAGCTATTGTAGCCGCTATCAGCCGTCTTAAACTTAATGACTATTCTAAAATTCGGTTCATTGAAAGGGCAACTGGCTTTAATGTTAAGTAACAGCATTTAACACGCGGAGGTGTTTTATGGCTAATAATAATGTTACTACGGCAAAAGATGTAATTGAAAGGTTTGAGGGTTCTTTTCAGGATAAAAAAGTTATCCCGTTAGAGCTTGAACTTATCTGGTTGGATATGGCGGTTGCAAGATATTCTGTTGAATTAGAGGAACTTGATTATGATTCTGATTCGCAGAAATTTAGCACCAAAGTAAACAGCTATGCCATTAGTACACTTGCCGCTTTTATGAAGCAAAGTTACCAAGAGCGAGAAGTATCTAAGGTTAATAAGCGAGTATCAATCGTTGGAAAAGATTTAAGTATCAATGCTGGCGGTCATCAAACGACTGCCGCAAGGGAAGAACTTGCCTATGATGAACGAAAATCTAACCTTATGATTGATAATCAGAAACCTACCGCATATGTGTGAGGTGAATTGAATGAGACTTTCACATAATGAATTTGTTGAAAGGGCAAAACAATCATCTCCATATATTATTCCGCTGGATATATATAAAGGTGTTACTACTCCAATAAAGGTTAAATGTGAATTGTGCGATAATGAATGGGTTATTAAAAATCCATTACGGTTGGTAAATTATAATTGTGTATGTCCTAATTGTAAATGTATGAAGATTGGACATAACGATACGAGGTATTTAGCAAATTCACACCCAGATATTGCTATAAATCTTTTTGATAAAAACGATGGTTATAGATGTATGACACAATCGGCAAAAAAGGTTGACTGGATATGCCCTAATTGTGGAGAAGTTGTAAGTGACATTCCTGTTAATAAAGTAGTAAATAGGAAACACATTCCTTGCAAAAAGTGTTCTGATGGAATTAGTTATCCAAACAAATTTATGTATAATGTATTAAAACAACTTGGAGAAGAGTTTATAACTGAATATTCGCCAAGCTGGATAAAACCCAAACGATATGATTTTTATTTACCTAACAAAAATATTATTATTGAAATGGATGGTGCAATAGGTCACGGTGGTAAAACGATTGATGGAACGGATAGTATTATGAGTAAATCCGTTGATGACTATAAGGATTTGGAAGCAAGTCGTCGTGATATATGTGTGATAAGAATTGATTGTAAAATAAGTGATAAAGATTACATATGCAACAATATCACAACTTCAAAACTGTGTAATTATTTAAACTTTGATAATATTGATTGGGAGTTGTGTGAAAAAGAAAGTCTTTCTTCTTTATTGACTAAAACTTGCAACCTTTGGAATCAAACAAATGATATTGTAGATGTTATCAATCGTTCAAAATTATCTCGAAGCACTGTTATTAGATATTTAAAAACGGGTAATAAGTATGGCTTTTGTAAATATGATGCCAGACAACAAATGAAAACGTGTGGGTATAAAAACATTATTAACGCTTATACTGCAAATCGTAAAGCCGTTATGTGCATTGAAACAAAAGAGGTTTTTGAATCTTGCAGGGAAGCGTATAAATGGCTTGGATATAATATTGATGGACACAGCATACAGGATAACTGTAATGGGATTACAAAAAGTGCAGGAAAACATCCAGTAACAAAAAATAAATTGCATTGGCAATTCATATAATTCAGCGGAAAGAGGTGATACTATGGCTCAAGAATGGTATTTAATGAGGTCTCCCTACGACCAAGTAAGCGGTTTTGAGGATGAGGCACTCGACGATTTTGCACAAGAAGGCTTTTTAGAGGCACTAAGTACATCTATTGCCGATGAAGTTGAACTGATAAATTATGACCTAACTGTAATTACCAAGCTCAGGGTTATAATGGAAGGCAAATTGCAAGACACAAAGTTAAAGAGCTTGGTACGCCAAATGTTAGCCCCCATCGGCTCATGCAAGGCTGGTGACTATATAAAATACAAGGGGCGATATTGGATTATTACAGGTTTAGTAGACGATAATGGTATGTACGAAAAGGCAGTATTGTATCTTTGCAACTATCTATTAACGTGGATAAACACAGAGGGACAAATCACACAGCGTTGGGTTAATGTTGCTTCTGCTTCACAGTATAACAATGGTGAAACAAGTACACAGAATTACTTTACACGCACAGACCAATTACTTGTGATTATGCCGCCCGATGACGAAAGTAAATTATTGACTACGGGACATCGTTTTATTATTGACGATAGAACACGAATTTACCAAAAGAAATTTGGTGATGACGTTGTTTGTGAAACCACATACCCCGTAAACGTATATAAGATTACTCGCTCGGATAGTGTTTTATTTGATTACGAAGATTGCGGACACCATCAATTTATGTGTTATCAAGACGAACAACAAGATACAGATGGCTACTACGTTATAGGCGGAAAAGGCTATTGGCTTTGTGACGTTCCGCAAAAGGATAAAGAAGAAATTGATGTTGTATTCAAATCACAGATTATATGTGATACTCAACCGATTATTGAGCTTGGTGGCGTTCCGACAACATTTACAGCGAGATTTGAAAACTACAAAGGTGAAGATACAGAAGTCGAGCCGATTTGGAATATTACTTGTGACTTTATGAACAAGTTGACCGTTGTGCAAAACGGCAATTCAATTTCCATTTCTGCCATAGATAAAACCAAAAAGATTATAAATAAATCATTTGAGCTATCTTTAAGTGCAGAAAATTATGAACCGACAACACTTACCATAACTATTAAACCTTTTTAACAAGGAAGGTGAGCGACGTTGGCTAAGAAGCGTTTTAAGGCTGGTATAACTTCTGCAAATATCAAGCAAGAAATTAACACAGCTCTATTCAATAATGAGGATTTGCGTAAAATGGTTCTTGAACAAACCAACGCTGATGACACGCTTAGAGGGCAGAAACAAGCCTTTAAGAAGCGTGTCTTCTCTCATTTATTCATAGATGAAACCATCGAAGAAACTGGCACTTATATTTTCTACGATGTAGTATTCCCGTCACTACATCCCGAAACAAAGACTTGCCAGCTTTGGATGTATATTATCTGCCACCGAACACTTATTGATGATTTTTCAAGTGATAAGTATTATGGCAATCGCATAGATGCGTTAATGCAAATGGTGGAAGACTCTATACTTAACGATGATGATGTAGCCCTGAATTTTGGAATTGGCAGGCTCTCGTTAGACAGCACCGAGGTCTACAATTCAATGAGAATGTATGGGTATTCTTTGGTTTTTAGTGTACCTGACTTTAGATGAGATTAAGCTACGGTACACAGATAGGATATTCCCCCATAAGGCTGTCTATGGGTTCAATAATAAAACCCAAGCTGAAAGATATTGATTCCGATGATATGTCATTTGAGCAGTTATATTTCTATGAGTTTTTAGCCGTTATGACCCCAGAAGATTATTTTACTAAGATGAAGGGTGACGAAGGCAAAGAACAATGGGAAATGATTAACGAGGATGATAGGTCTAAGATAAAAATATTTGATGTTATCAATGCAGACCAAACTTTGCAACAGAGTTTTTTAGGATTATTCAATTTCTTTTTTAAGGAAACGGTATTGTATTCCGATGGGTATTTTGTGACGTTACAGCCGAACAAACATTACAATATCCCAAGCGATATTAAAAAAAATGATATTGTCGGTGTTATCACAAATGATAACTTCTCAGAGGTTTTAGATATCATACGTCAAATATGTTGCATTGACGTTGACATTGAAAAGACCGAACAGCCCAAGTTTAAGAACAGGGCGGCTGAGAGGATTTTTAAGAAAATCGAAAAAGCTGAGTCAAAAAAGAAGAAAAAGGCAAATAAGAATTTGACCTTACCTAATATAATCTCATCCATCACAGTCAAACATAACTCAATCAATTTTACAAACATTTGGGATTATACGATATTTCAACTGTTAGATAATTTCTATCGGTTGCAAACTGAGGATATACACCAGATTGATTGTACAAGAGTATCTGTTTGGGGTGATGAGAAAAATACTTTTGACCCCGCAAGATGGTATAAAAACGAATATGACAAAGATGAGCCTGACGAACAGTAGGCTTTTCTAATGTAATAAGGAGGATTAAATTATGCCTAATGCAAATAAAGCGAACAGACAGGTTGCCGACGTTTTACTTCAGGATTATAAGACTAAAGCTCCTTTTCTGAACTTCGATACTGCGAACACCACTACTACTGGTGTTACTGGCGATGCCGTGTATGCTATGGCTAAGGGTGCTAAGAGGATTGCTTTCCAAAATGCTATGGAAGGTACTCTGACTATTGAGAGCCAGATTCATCCTTTTAAGTATTACTCCCTGTTTAGCGACGGCACTGTTGATACTACCGCCGCTTATGGTGACACACAGACCATTACTGCCGCTACTGGTGGTACTCTGACTCTGAATGTTCCTGCTGATGGTACTATTCAGACTGGTAGTGTGTTTGTTTATCCTGCTGATTCATTTGGTGAGGATGGTGCGTTAATCCCTGCGACTTATGAGAGTGGTGTTGTTACTGCTACTGTTACCGCGCAGATTGAGCAGGGTCACGCTTATACGGTTGGTTATGTAATTAGCCGTACCGCTAATGTTAAGAAGATTTCTTTCAACAACAAGAGACTGCCCAAAGATTTCTACATCACTATGTCCACTCTTGAGAAGGACGAGGACGGCGTTTATACACCGTTTAAGATGGTTGTCTATAAAGCGACTCCGCAGAGAGGCTTCGAGGTTACTCTTAGTTCTGAGGGCGACCCAGCAAGTATTACGGCGACTTTCGACCTGCTGGAAGACAAAGATGGTAACTTCCTCGACTTTGTTGAGATTACCGATGCGCCGCTTTCTACAAGCAGAAATGTCCTGTCTATAGTTCAGGGTGGTAGAAGTGCTGATATTACAATCGACAACGCCGTTGGTGCTATAACTGCCGCTATAAAGGATAGCTCTGATGCGACCTATTCTAAGGTTAAGGCGACTATTTCAGGCGACAACGATACCATTATCGTAACGGCTGATGCTGATGCCGCTGTTGGTACTTACACTGTGACGCTGACCGATTCTGCGTCTACTCCGCAGACTACAGTTATCACGGTTTATGTTATCGCTTCGACCTAATCTAACGATATAAATTAAGGGGGCGAGGGTTTTTATCCACCCTCCCCCTCTTTTAATCTCCTTCAGTTGTGGGAGATTACTAACAACTAAAAGGAGTTAATTATGATTAAGAATTGTAAAGTTTTGATTAACAACGAATATGTAACCGTTGTTGATTTTGGAGACCGACAGGTACAGTTACCTTCAATTAAACGTAAGGCAAATTGTATTAAGGTTGAATACAAAGACGGTATTTATACCGTGTTACCCGATGACTATATTGAGCAGAAGGTTGAAGAAGGCGCAACCGTTATTGCCGAAGCTGGCAAGGCAATAGCCGTTTCTGAAAAACCGACTGTAAAGCCAAAGGGTAAAACCACTAAGAAAACAACAAAAAGAAAAACGGAAAGCAAGTAAGGTAATACCAATGATGCGACAAAACCGAAATAGTTGTATTGAGTTAATGAGTTAGGGAAACAAATCCAACTAATATACGGTTTTGTTTCCCTATGTTTTTGCGTTCCTTATATGAACTATTCGCTCATATTTTGTGCTTCTTGTATGAGTTATTCGCTCATATTTTGTTGTTGATAAATAAATTAGTTTAATAATAAAGAAAGGAAATAAAGAAATGCCAAAGATTGCAGGATTTGAAACACTCCAAGATGTGTTCGATTGCTATGGGAGAGAGAATTTAATTCCAATAGATTATTTGCCACAGATACTTTTTTATACCTCACACGGTTATCAACCTGAATTTGTTTATGAAAACGAGATTAAGGGTGGTCGCCTTACAGCGTGGTATCATAAAAAGAAAACCCAAAATGTTTACAAAGAGTGGATGAACAATCGGGGCTGAATGATGTGGCGACCAATGTAGGAAAAATATTTGAAGAACAGATTAAAAAAAGTTTGCCCGATTATGTTAAGTTTAGGCGATTAAACGATTCGGCTCAATCGTTTGGTGGTACAAGTAATTTGCGTTTTAGCTCCAATAACCCATTTGATTGTTTTATTTGGAACTCAAAACAGTTTAGACTGTATTGCCTTGAATTAAAAAGTAAGCAAGGAAAGTCTATATCTTTTGAAAGAACAAAGAATGATAAAGGTGATATACACTATCATCAAATCGTTGGGCTTAATGAATGGGATAAATACGCTGGCACTGTATGTGGATTTTTAATCGAATTTCGTGAAATTGAAACAACGGTGTTTTTTCATATTCGTTATTTCAATGAACTAATAGAAAAGTTAAATAAGAAAAGTTTTAGCTGGGGTGACTTGCAAAAAAGCGGTCTACCCTATTTTGTTATCCCACAAGAGAAAAAACGCACGAGATACTTATACAATATGGACGCTTTCTTATCTAATAACAACGATATAGCATAATTGCGTCGTTTGGTTAGCTTACGCTAACCGTGTAGCGTTTTTGTGTGTAAAACGTAAAAGTGTATTCAGAAGATTAAAACGCGATACAGGGCAATTCTGGGCAAAATAGAGGCATATTTGATTGGAGGATTTTTAATGCAGAAAATCGTTAAATTTAGAGTAAGTGAATCGGCGGAAGTTGACGAGCAGATTTCTGATTATTTAGATGATAATTCAACTGAAGAGATTGTTACACTTACTACCGTTCATAATCACGGTGACGAAATTGTAATTGCTGTGGTTGATGATGGACAATAAAAGATTAGTTTCATTAGCAAAACAAGAAAGGATGAAAGAAATATATGGAGACTAACACAAAATTATCTGTGCTTGAGTATTGCGTAGTTGTTGAGGCTATTGCGAACGGCTTTTTTACTTCGCCAGCGGAAGATGAAGACGCTGAAACATTTGTACCTAAGTATTCGCCTCACTATGGCAGGCTTAATGCTATGAGGATTTTTTATAACGTCTGTGTAACAAAGTGCAAGTTTGACGAGGAAATACCGCACAATGTAGACGAAAACTTTACCGTCCTTAATCCTGTATTCGAGGATGATGAGTTTATTTCTGCTTTTATGAACGGTATTCAGGTCGGCATGAGTGGTTATGGTCTTAACTTCGCTAATGCTTTTCAAGATGCTATGGAAATGGTAGCCAACAGAAAGCAATACTATAACTCTGGCGTGATTTACTTACAGAAAGTTATCAAGAAAGTCAAGGGTATTTTTGGCGATTTGTTTAGTGAGGAAAACATTGGCTATTTATCTGCACTTGCTGAAAATATGTCTAATGGCAAAATCAGTAATGAAGGTATTGTAGAGGCTTATGGCAAATCAGAAATGTTCAAAAAGATAATTGATTTTCCTACTAAAAAGGATTTAGACTCTTCCGTTGATAAGCTGAGTAAACTTGGATTAGAAAACGCGGCTACACCAGAACAAATTAGTGCTGTCATTGATGGGGCAAAATTGATAGACAAGGAAGAGTGATTATATGGCAGTTGCCAGAAATTTAGACGAGCTTCGTAAGATGATTATGAAGCAGATGGCTGTTGGTGTAGAAAATGCGTCAACGGCTATGGAAGAAGATACAAGAGAAGGACTTGAAGGATATTATCGGAGTGGTTCGCCTAATACAAGTGCGCCGTTCCATTATGTGAGAACAGATACAATGAAAAACACACCTCGCCGTTATAAGATTAAGCGAGCTGGCGATACCGTGACTGGTGGAGTTTATTTAGAAACAAGTCACCAATATGATACCGCTTCAAAGCCGACAATGTTGCAGGTATTAAATCTTGCCAACTATGGAATAAGGTTTAGGACAAGAGGCGGTGGACTTGCTCATCCTACTGCTGGTAAACGCGGCTTTTGGGAAAAGTCTTTAGAGGCGATGGATAAGTCATTTAACAGAGAGATGAACAAAGCTCTCAAATAATACGAGGTGGTACTATGGCTATAAAGGGTAGAACTACTGTTTATAACAATATTACTTCCAAAGAAAAATTGGAGAAGGTCGATAAAGAAAATTTAGAATTAGGCGAGGATTTCTTAGCACATCTAAAAGATATTGACCGCGCTCCCAGCACAATAGAACAGTACAGGTCTGATTTAAAAATCTTTTGGTGCTGGAATTTAGAATATAACAATAATGAAAAATTTGTCAGGTTTAAGAGAAGACAATTTGCAAAGTTTCAAGGATTTGCTATGAACGAATGGGGTTGGTCGCCAAAGCGAATACGCAGAGTAAAATCCACGTTAAGCTCTCTTTCAAATTATATTGCCGATATGTTAGAAGACGAGTATGAGGATTTTCAGCCCATTGTAAGAAAGATTGAATCTCCGCCCGATGAGGAAGTTAGAGAAAAATCGGTCTTTACTTGGAAACAACTGCAACCCCTTCTTGATAAGTTGGTTGAAAAGAAAAAGTATCAACAGGCTTGTTGGCTTGCTCTCGCTATGTATGGTGGTAGGCGCAAGGAAGAAACAACGTTATTCAAAGTATCTTACTTTACAGATGATTGTTTAACTAACGGCGGTGCTTTATACAAAACACCAGAAAAGATTAGAACAAAAGGCAGAGGTAAACGCGGAAAGATGATACAGGTTTACACTTTAGCAAAACCGTTCAAGCCTTATCTTGATTTGTGGCTTGAGGAAAGAGCAAGGATAGTTGATATTGAAACAGATTGGCTATTCCCACGTTGCGAAAAAATAAACGGCAAGGTTGTATGGTATGATGAACCTTTTTCAACAACAACAATCGACTCATATGCCCAAACGTTTAGCAGAATGTTAGGCAGACCCATGAACCCACATTGTTTACGTCATAGCTTTACATCGGAATTACTTAGTAACGGT